>Ga0194130_10000523_pt1 | contig 71560 bp, 71 predicted proteins | sample TA2KigsurfametaG_FD_160084 | JGI IMG/M metagenome (GOLD analysis project Ga0194130, IMG submission 160084) | Freshwater microbial communities from Lake Tanganyika, Tanzania - TA2015050 Kigoma 12 surface | ecosystem: Environmental > Aquatic > Freshwater > Lake | place: Tanzania: Lake Tanganyika...
ACAGCGCCTTGAGGGCGACGATGAAATACGGCCCGCTCTCCAGCGGCGGGATCAGCATCGCCACCCCCAGGCTCGTCACCCCCAGGCACACCAGCAGGTTCGGCAGCAGACGCCGCACACGCCGCAGGTAGAAATTCCCCAGCCGCGGCCACAGCGGCTTGCTCGCCTGGCCCAGCAGCGAGCCCATCACCACGTAGCCCGAGATCACGAAGAAGATGTCCACCCCGGTGAAACCACCGGGCAGCCAGCCCTTGTTCAGGTGGAACACCAGCACCGCCAGCATCGCCGCCCCCCGCAGCGCATCGATGTCCGGCCGGTAGGCAAACCCTCCCCCCTTCCCGCCTGCTCCGGTCGCCGGGCCGCTCGCCGCTGCGGCGGCTCCAGTGCTCGTGACGGCGGCGATCAACTCGGCCCCCTTGTGTGGAGGGAAATGTACCGACCGGGGGACGCCGCCGGGTTCAGCCGGCGGTCAGCGCGGGAACCGGGCTTTCCACCAGACCCGCCAGCCATTCCAGCAGGGCCCGGTTGACCTGGTCGGGCACCTCGTCGTGGGGGCAGTGGCCGGCCTCGAGCACCACTTCGGTGGTACGGGCCGGAGCGTACCGCTGGAAACTGGCCCGGCGACCCGCGGCGTTGATCCAGGGGTCGCGGATGCCCCAGAGGAGCAGCAACGGGGCGCTGAGATCGGCGAAGAGTTCGTCGAGGGGCTGGCCGCGGGGAATGTCGAAGACGGTGCGGAAGACGCCGAAGGCCCCCGGATCCCGGGAGGGCCGCAGGATCGCCTCGACCAGCGCGTCATCGACGTTGGTGCGGTCGATGTAGACCTGATTCAAGGTGCGGCGCACGGTGGCGGGGCGGCGCATGTTCTCAAACAGCAGGCGCTGCAGCACCGGACTGCGCAGCAGGGCCGACCCGATCGTCTGGCGGGCGATGGCCCCCCACCCCTGGGGTGGCTGCTGCTCGTCGCTGAAGGGGCCAGCGGCGTTGAGCAGGGCCACGCCGGCGGCCTGCTCGCCCAGGGCGGCACCGGCGGCGAGGGCGGCGAAACCGCCGAGGGAGTTGCCCACCAGCACCGTGGGCCGACCGATCCGCTCCGCCACATAGGCGCAGAGCTGGTCGCGCCAGAGGGCCCCGCCGTAGGTGAGGCCGGCGGGTTTGGCGCTGCGGCCGAAGCCGAGCAGATCGATGGCATGGACCTCATGGGTGAGGGCCAGCACGGGGATGTTGAAGCGCCAGTGGTCGGTGGAAGCGCCGAAGCCATGCACCAGCAGGATCGCCGGGCCGGTGGGCTGCTCCGGAGCCGAATGAATGGCGTGCACCCGATGGCCTAGGAACTGCCAGGGGGGCTCGGGTGACGAAGCCATGGACGCAGCGGTGGCGTGATGAGAGACGATGCTAGGAAGCGCGGCCAGTGCGCGGCCCTGTCCCCTGCGCCTGCCGCCATGCCCGACGCCTTCAGCCTCTCCGACCTGAGCCCGCTGCTGCCGGGGGTCGCCCTCTGGGCCCTGGCCCTCTATCTGCCCCTGAGCGTTCCCCTGGCCCGGCTGGAGAAGGTCCTGGCCGAGGGTTCCCTGGAGGAGGGACTGCAGCAGCTGGTGCTCGTGGGCGGCAGCCTGCTGCTGGCCCTGGCGGTGGGCCTGGTGGTGGAACTGCTGCTGAGCTGGGCCCTCGGTCCGGGCTGGGCCGCCAGCCTGGGATTGATCGCCGTGCTCGGCGGCCTCTCGATCGGCCTGGCGGCCGGACGGGACGACGACCACAAGGGCTGAGACCGCGCCGGGCCCGAACGCCGGCGGGGCCGGCCACACCGCTGAGGGCCAGCCGCAGCAGCAGGGGCGCCAGGAAGGTGGTGCCGATCACCATCAGCAGGATGGCCGCCTCCAGGGGGGCCGAAAGGATCCCGGCCTGGCTGCCCAGGCCCAGGAAGATCAGGCCCACCTCGCCGCGGGGCATCATTCCCAGGCCCACCACCAGGCGGTTGGTCTTCTGCACGCTGAGGTAGCTCCAGCCGGCGGCCACCTTGCCGCCCACAGCGACGGCCAGGAGGAACAGGGCCACGATCAGCCCTTCGCGGTTGGCGGGGTTGAAGGGATTCATCACCGACAGGTCCAGGGCGCTGCCGATCAGCACGAAGAAGACGGTGGCGAACAGGGCCACCAGCGGCTTCACCGACGCCTGGATGGCTGCCGTGTGCCTGGAGGCACTCAGGATCAGCCCGGCGGCGAAGGCGCCCAGGGCCGCCTCCAGGCCGATCGCCTCGGCGGTGAAACAGCACAGGCCCAGCACCACGAAGCCGGCCACCACCACTTCCCCCGGAGCCCTGAGGCGGTCGAGGACCCAGTCGAAGGCGGGGGCGGCGGTGCGGCTGAGGAACAGGGCCACCGCCACGAACACCATGGCCGCCAGCACCAGCTGCAGGATCGGACCGGCGGAGAGCGACCCGTCAGCGGCCAGGGCCACCACCACCGCCAGGATGACGATGCCGAGGATGTCATCGAGCACGGCGGCGCCGATGACCGTCTGGCCCTCCCGGGTCCTGAGGAACTTCAGCTCCCCGAACACGCTGGCGGTGATGCCGATGCTGGTAGCGGTCATGGAGGCGCCGGCGAACACCGCGGGAAACAGCGGCACATGGAAGAGGTAGTAGAGGCCGGCGGTGCCCAGGGAAAAGGGCAGCAGCACCCCGGTGATCGCCACGGTGGTGGCCTGCTGGCCCACGGCCATCAGCTCGTCGAGTTCGCTCTCCAGGCCGGTGAGGAACAGCAGGGCATAGAGGCCGAGCTTGGCGGTGGCCTCCAGGGAGGGAAAGCTCTCGGTGTAGATCCCGGCCACCGTGTCGGCGCTGACCCCGGCACAGCTGCCGATCAGCGCGAGCATCCCCTGGTTGAGCTCGGCGTGGACCGCCGGCGGAAGAATCAGGTGCAGGCCGGTGACGCCGATCACCACGCCCGCCACCAGTTCCCCGAGGATCGTGGGCAGCTTGAGGCGGGCCATCAACTCCGCCAGGGCGCGGGCCGCCAGGAAGATGACCAGGTAACGCCCCACCTGCAGCAGGGTTTCCACCGTTTCGATCTGGGTGCTGCCGACCTCGAGCAGCAGGCTGGGCGCGACCATGAACGAAATCTGTGGCGAACGGACGCTAAGGGCGTTGGCGCCCGTCACGTGTGCCGTTGCTGATCTCCCAACAGGCCGGGCGAGGGGAATGGCAACCACCGCTACGGTCTGGGAACGCACGGCAAGACCTGTGCCCGAGGGACCACCGCGCGCCGACCGCCATGACCGACCAGCAACCCCGCAACCTGAGCCTGCCCACGCCAGGGTGCTTCGCGGACCCCGCTCGCAGCGGCCTGACGGCGACGGACGTGTTCGAGGGCATGACCGAGCACCTCTTCTACACGCTCGGCAAGCTGGCCCCCAGCACCAGCCGCCACGACCTTTACATGGCGCTCAGCTACGCCGTGCGCGACCGGCTGATGACCCGCTATCTGGCGGGCATCGAGGCCATCGGCGCCAACCCCAAGCGGATCGTCGCCTACCTCTCGGCCGAGTTCCTGATCGGCCCCCAGCTCGGCAACAACCTGCTGATGCTCGGCATCCAGCAGGAGGCCGCCGAGGCCCTGCGCCCGTTCGGCATCAATGACATCGAGGAGATCCTCGATGTGGAAGAAGAACCCGGCCTCGGCAACGGCGGCCTCGGTCGCCTGGCCGCCTGCTTCCTTGAATCCCTCGCCACCCTCGAGATCCCCGCCACCGGCTACGGCATCCGCTACGAGTTCGGCATCTTCGACCAGCTCATCCGCGACGGCTGGCAGGTGGAGATCACCGACAAGTGGCTCAAGGCCGGCTGGCCCTGGGAGATTCCCCACCCCGACCAGGCCTGTTTCGTGGGCTTCGGCGGCCACACCGAGAGCTACCGCGACAAGAACGGCGCCTACCGGGTGCGCTGGATCCCCTCCGAGCACGCCATCGGCGTCCCGCACGACGTGCCGGTGCTGGGCTACCGGGTCAACACCTGCGACCGTCTGCGCCTGTGGCGCGCCGATGCCACCGAATCCTTCGATTTCTACGCCTTCAACAGCGGCGACTACTACGGCGCGGTGGAGGAGAAGGTGGGCTCCGAGACCCTCTGCAAGGTGCTCTACCCCAACGACGGCACAGCCAAGGGCCGCCAGCTGCGCCTCAAGCAGCAGCACTTCTTCGTCAGCTGCTCGCTGCAGGACATGATCCGCAGCCTCGATGCCCGCGGCATTCCCGTCGAGCAGTTCCCTGAGCACTGGGCCATCCAGCTCAACGACACCCACCCTTCCATCGCCGTCGCCGAGCTGATGCGGCTCCTCCTCGACGACAAGCACCTGGAATGGGACGCCGCCTGGGCCATCACCACCGCCTGCCTCTCCTACACCAACCACACCCTCCTGCCCGAGGCCCTCGAAAAGTGGGGCCTTGATCTCTTCGGGTCCCTGCTGCCCCGCCACCTCGAGCTGATCTTCGAGATCAACCGCCGCTTCCTCCAGCAGGTGCGTCTCAAGTACCCCGGCAACGACGCCGTGCTGCGCCGCCTCTCGATCATCGATGAATCCGGCGACAAGGCCGTCCGCATGGCCCACCTCGCCACCGTCGGCTCCCACCACGTCAACGGCGTCGCCGCCCTCCACAGCGCCCTGGTCAAGCAGGACCTCTTCCCCGAGTTCGCCGCCCTCTGGCCCGAGAAGTTCACCAACGTCACCAACGGCGTCACCCCCAGGCGCTGGGTTGCCCTGGCCAATCCCCAGCTCTCGGCCCTTCTCGACACCTCGATCGGCGACGGCTGGGTGCGCAACCTCGACGAGCTGCGCCAGCTGGAGCGCTACGCCGACGACAGCGGCTTCCTGGAGCACTGGGGGGCCACCAAGCTGTCGGTGAAGCGCCATCTCACCCACTACATCCATCGCCACACGGGCGTCCTGGTGGATCCCGCCTCGATGTTCGACGTGCAGGTGAAGCGCATCCACGAGTACAAGCGCCAGCACCTCAATGCCCTCCAGGTGATCGCCCAGTACCTGCGCATCAAGAACGGCCTCACAGGCGGCATGGCCCCCCGCACCGTGATCTTCGGCGGCAAGGCGGCTCCCGGCTATGCCATGGCCAAGCTGATCATCCGCTTCATCAACGGCATCGCCGACGTCGTCAACGCCGACCCCGACATGGACGGCCGCCTGCGCGTCATCTTCCTCGCCGACTACAACGTCAAGCTCGGGGAGCGCGTCTACCCCGCCGCCGACCTCTCCGAGCAGATCTCCACCGCCGGCCTCGAGGCCTCAGGCACCGGCAACATGAAATTCATGATGAACGGCGCCCTCACCATCGGCACCCTCGATGGCGCCAACGTCGAGATCCGCGAGCAGGTCGGCGACGACAACTTCTTTCTCTTCGGCCGCACCACCGAAGGCATCGCCGAACTCAAGGCCCAAGGCTACCGGCCCTGGGAGCTGATCGGCTCCACCCCGGAGCTGCCGGAGGTGCTGCATCTGATCGAGAGCGGCCACTTCAGCAACGGCGACAAGGAGCTGTTCCGTCCGCTGCTGGAGAATCTCACCGGCCGCGACCCCTTCTTCGTGCTGGCCGACTTCGAGGCCTACATGAAGGCCCAGCAGGAGGTGAGCGAGGCCTGGAGCGACCGCCCCCGCTGGAACCGGATGTCACTGCTGAACACCGCCCGCAGCGGCCTGTTCTCCTCCGATCGCTCGATCCGGGAGTACTGCGAGCGGATCTGGCAGGCGGAGGAGTTCCCCGTGACCATCACCTGCGAGATCGACGAGACCCCGGCCAAGGGCCGGCGGCTGCCCGCCGTGCAGTGATGGTGGCGCCGTGAGGGCGGCGTGAGACCGGCCGGGGCGCGTCAGCCGCCCCGGTGATCGGGCAGGTCGGGGGTCTGATGCAGCAGCCGGTTGAGACGCAGCCGGTCGGCGTTGAGGGGGTCGGGGGCCAGTTCACCGGCCACTTCCCTGAAGGTCTGCTCCACGGGCTCGGGCACCCTCACGTCGAAGATGCGCTCCATCAGGGCTTCGATGGAGAAGAGGTGGGCGTTGATGTTCTCCAGATCGGCCATGGCCTGCTGGATCGCCTCGTTTTCAGGGGGCGCGTCGGCGCTGGCGTCGGCTGAGGCGGCTTCAGGGACCGCAGGGGTGGGGGGTGTGTCGCCGTCGCCGTGCTGCTTCTGGAGCTCCTCCAGCACCCGGCCGGCGAGGGTGCGGAACGACTGCAGCGCCGCCCAGTTGAGCTCCTGCTGCTGACGCAGGCTGGGATTTTCGCGGATCAGCCGGTCGTGTTCCCGATAGAACCGCTGGCAATCAGGACATTGGCAGGGCTCTTCTGGCACCGCGTCCCTTCTTTCATTCAGTGGGCATCATGGCACCGACCGGGAGCAGCGGGGCAAAGTGCAGCGCAGGCGCCGAAGCGCTCAGGCGGCCATCGGGTCCTGATCGGGATGGTCTCCCGCCTCATGGAGCAGGGGCAGGGGAATCTCGATCGAACTGACCACCTGAATCACATCGCGCAGGCGCATCGAATCGGCGAACCAGCCCATGGCCTGCTCCACATCGCCGCGGCGCTCGGCATCCCCGGCCTGCTCCTCGTGGGCATCGGCCAACAAGGCCAGCCAGCAGAGGCAGCGAGCCTGGACCACCGAAAGATCGAGTTCGTCGGGGTGGCTGTGGGCGATCGATTCGCTCTCCTGCTGCACCAGCAACCGCAGGCGCAGGTCGTGAAGCTGGGTCATCCACTGCTGACGACTGGGGCCACGCTAGCGGGAGCGTCCGCTTTGGGAAGCCCACCAGTGGTAGCGCTCGTTACGGTCAAGCCCAGCCGTCAGTTGCCGGCGTAGGCGATCCCCGCCTCCACCTCGGCGATCGCCTGGTTCACGAGGTTGATCGCCCGGTCGCGGTGCCCACCTTTGTTGGGGGCCGCCATCTGCAGGGAGGAACGGGCGCTGAACAGGGCAGTCAGGGCGTTCTGCATGTTGGGCTGCTGGGCCACGGCAGCGCCCGAGGCGACGGCCAGGCCGGCGAGGAAGGCGGCGGAGGTGGCCAGCCAGGGGGAGAGCGGGGGGCGGGGAGCCATCAGCAGGGAGCGGGGCTTCAAAGGCCCGGAATGGTTCCCCGGGATAGGGAGGAAGCCCCGAAGGCCCTGAGGGACCCCACCTCGCCGGTGGCGGGTCACCGGATCTCAAACCTGCACATAGGGTGAATGTTTGGGCGGCAGCGGCGGAAGGCCATGGCTCGCGGCACCCACCACGGGTCCAGCCGTTTTTCCTGATCAGCGCTGACTTTTCTCACCGCAGGCACCCCTGGTCAAGCCCCGGGGTGACGGCTCCCTGACAAAGATGAAGATCAGGTGACAGCGCGCCTTAAGGATTACTCAGATTTGTGGTATGGTTCCGAGGTTGGCCAAGTTCGCCTCTGTAGATGCTTGGGCCACTCCCCGTCCCTCGCACCCAACCACCCCTCCAAACCATGACGACCACTCGATTCCGCTTCAGACCGGCTTTCATCGCCAAAGCCGGTGTCCTGGCCGCCGCCGCCGCCCTCTCCGTCCATGCCGGCGAATCGAAGGCCATTCTGCCCCGGCCCCTGGCGACAACATCACCTGCCTGGTGAGCGCCGTGCTCAATAACAGCTGCAACGACGGCAACCAGCTGATCATCGGCGACAAGATCCTGAGCAACCTGAGCTTCAACGGGTACACCCCTGGTGACCAAGACACCATCCAGTTCTCCCAGATCACGCCGGCCTTCTACCAGCTGCAGTACACCTTCAGCCCCCAGGTCCAGTCGACCGCTACCGGATCCATCGGGTACACCATCACCATCACCCCCGCAGGTATTGCGGCTGGTAACCAGCTCCTGGCGGCCCAGGCCAACATCACGGGCGGCAACCTGCTGGGTGGTGACTTCACCACCACGATCAGCTCGGACAAGCTTCCCGATCCCCTCACCGCCAACTCGCTGGTTAACCCCAGCGGTGCCGGGTTATTCTTCGCTAACACCCTGTCCGCCACCTTCAAACAGACCTTCGCCGCCACAGCCGGTCCTGGCCAAGGCCCCTCCACGATCAACAGCTTCGGCATCCAGTTCGCCCAGAACAACCCCTCCACCGACACCAGCGTTCCCGGTCCCCTGCCGATCCTCGGCGCCGGTGCCGCTTTCGGCATGTCCCGCAAACTCCGGAGCCGCATCAAGCAGGTGGCCTGATTCCCACCATCGGGATCCGACCAACTCTCTGTTCATCCAAGCCTCCCCATCATGGGGGGGCTTTTTTTTCGGACCCGTGTGCTCAGGCCTGGAGCCATTGCCGCGGAAGGCTAATCTGGTCCTGTTTCTCTGGGACCCTACCCTGATGAACCGCAGTCTGCTGAGGAGCCTGACGTGATGGACCCGACAAAAGGTCTGGGCACCGCCAGCAGCCGGCCTGGCATCACCCTATCCCGATGGCTCGCGCTGGTGGGCTGGGTGTTGATCGGCTCCTCCCTCGCGGGCCTTCTGTTCTCCTCACTGCCGGTGAAACTGATCAATCCCGCCTGGCAGTTGCGCCTGATCAGCGCCATCCTCGCCAGCAGCACTTTTCTGTTGTTGGGCACCCTGCTGGTCTGCGGCGCATGGTTCCTGAATGAGAAGAATCAACAGCTGCAGGAGCAGGCCGGCTTGCTCCGCAGGGGAGCTGGGTGGTTTGCCGTGCTGCTCCTGATCATCATCCCGTTTCAGTTCTTTGCTGGCTACCGGGCCAATAGCGCCGTTCAGGCCACAGAAAACCAGAGCATTCAGCTGATCAAGAGAGTCATCAGAGGTGCGACAGCTGCCAACAACGAAGCTGAACTGCGCAGCTTCCTGGGCACTCTTCCCTCACCTCCCCCGTTGCCAGCGCGCTTTGATGCGCCTTTTCCAGAAATCAAAAAGCGGCTGATCACCAACTTTGACAGTCAGCTCAATGCGGCCAATTTCCAGGCCGGTGAATTGCGCCGGCAACGGCTGGAGCGGTTCATCGGCGAGGCCGTCCGCAATTCCGTCCTGGCTTTCCTGATGGCCGTTGGCTTCACCGGCATCGCAGAAAAGCAAGGACCATTGTTTGGGCTTTTCCGACGCCTTGGACTGTTCGGTTTCAGGGACTAGGGGCGCTGCATTCTCGATCGGGGTGGGTCGATCGTCAGGCAGCAACGGGGCTGGCGGGACTCGAACCCACGACCTACGGTTTAGGAAACCGTCGCTCTATCCGGCTGAGCTACAGCCCCCCGTGGCGATCGGCCGTGATTCCGATCGGCTGCACAGCTGGATCATAAAGCGGGAAGGTCTGACGCCCATCGATCGGATCAGGGATCGGACGGCTCAGCCCTGGGCAGACTCCCCCTGGCCATTAATCTCAAGGACGGAAAGCAGGCGAGGTGATCGCGATCGGTGCGGTGCGGCCTTCGGGTCGTTGCCGCGGCCGGTTGAGGAAAGTCCGGGCTCCCCAATGGCCAGGCCTGCTGGGTAACGCCCAGTGCGGGTGACCGTGAGGACAGTGCCACAGAAACACACCGCCGATGGCCCGGGCTTACCCGGCGCACAGGCAAGGGTGCAAAGGTGCGGTAAGAGCGCACCAGCGGCATCGAGAGGTGCCGGCTCGGTAAACCCCGGCTGGGAGCAAGGCCCAGGGACAGCGGTTGGCCATCTTCCCCGTCCCGATTCCCATGCGCCGCTCGAGGCTGCCGGTAACGGCGGTCCCAGACAGATGATCACCCCCCCTGCCGCCGGCAGGGGAGAACAGAACCCGGCTTACGTCCTGCTTTCCCCTCTTGCCCCGCGATGACTCCCCAGCGCCGCCGGCAACTCCTGGCCTTCCTGGAGAGCCTCGGCTTCGATGCCGCCTCCGGCCTGATCCCTGCGGATCCGGCCGCCGCGGCCGCCGCCCTGGAGACCCTGGATGAGGCCCTCACCCACAGCTCCACCGGCCTCCCCCGCCACCACGACCGCCTGGAGTTCCTCGGCGATGCCGTGCTGCGGCTGGCGGCCGCCGAGTTTCTGCACCGGGAGCATCCCTCTCTCAGCGTGGGCGACACCTCCGCCCTGCGGGCCCAGCTGGTCTCCGACCGCTGGCTGAGCGAACTGGCCCGCAGCATCGCCCTGGAGCCCGTGCTGCTGATGGGGCCGATGGCCGCCGGCGACCGGGCCGGCCGCTCCACCGTGCTGGCCGAATGTGCCGAGGCCCTGGTGGGCGCCATTTACACGGTGGGGGGCGGCCCCCAGGGCGGCCTGGTGGCCGTGCAGGGCTGGCTGGCCCCCCACTGGCAGGTGAGCGCCGCCGAACTGCTGGCCGACCCGGCGCGCCACAACTGGAAGTCGGTGCTGCAGGAATGGAGCCAGGGCCAGGGGAAGGGCCTGCCCACCTACCGCAGCAACGAGCGCAGCCGGGTTCACGGCGATCCGGAGCGCTTCGAATGCCGGGTGGAGGTGGGCGACCTCAGCGGTGAGGGGCGGGGCGGCTCCCGCCGGGAGGCGGAGCAGCAGGCGGCCAGGGCGGCGCTGGCCGCGCTGGCGCTCAGGCCTGCTCCAGGGTGCTGAGGGGCACGGTCACCAGCTTGTCCCAGTTGCCGCCCTCGAACAGCACCGCGGCCATCGCCCCGCTGATGCGCTGCACGAAGCCCTGGTAGCCGTTGTAGATGGAGCGGGGATCGCGCACCACCACGGTGGAACCGGGCAGGATCGGGCTGCTGACCATGGCGGATGCCCCTGGAGGGGACCATCAAGTGGGGCCATTATCGATGCCCGGGCGCCCCGATGGAGCCCCCGGCGGGTGCCCGCGGGCACCACACAGCCCCGTGACGCGATGATGCGCCGCGACGGGAGCGATCAGGCCGTGGCCGACACCAGCAACGAGGGCCAAGGGGCCGACCCGGGTGAGCTCATGGCCGTCGGGCGGGTGGTGGCGGCCCAGGGCATGGGCGGCGACGTGCGCCTGCTGCCCCTGAGCGACTTCCCCGAGCGGTTCACCCGGCCCGGCCCCCGCTGGCTGCAGGCCCCCGGCGGCGCCCCCCGGCCGGTGCGGCTGCTGGCCGGCAGGCCGGTGCCGGGCAAGACCCTGTTCGTGCTGCGCCTCGAGGGCATCGGCGACCGCACCGCTGCCGAAGGCCTGGTGGGCCATCACCTCATGGTGCCGGCCGCCGACCGCCCCACCCTGGAGCCGGGGGAGTTCCACCTCCTCGATCTGGTGGGGCTCCAGGTGCGGCTGCTGCCGGATCCCCAGGCCCCGATCGGCACCGTGACCGACCTGATCCACGGGGGCAACGATCTGCTGGAGGTGGAGCTCAGCGACGGCGGCCGGCGGCTGCTGATCCCCTTCGTGGAGGCGATCGTGCCGGAGGTGAACCTGGCGGAGGGCTGGATCGGCCTGACGCCGCCCCCCGGGCTTCTGGACCTCTGAAACCCGCCGGGGTTCACCCGGACGCTGACGGCCGGGAGCGGCTCCGGTTGAATGGGCCCGTCTGATGGTCCTGCGGGACAGCTGCCGCCGCGATGGCTACCCCCTCCCTGGTCCCGGTGATCCTCTGCGGCGGCACCGGCACCCGCCTCTGGCCCCTGTCCCGGGCCAGCTATCCGAAGCAGTACTGGCCCCTGGCCGGCACCACCGAGGAAACCCTCCTCCAACAGACCCACCAGCGCCTCCAGGGGCTGCCGGACCTGGCGCCGCCCTTGCTGATCTGCAACGAGGACCACCGTTTCATCGTGGCCGAGCAGATGCGCCAGATCGGCGTCGAGCCGGCGGCGATCCTGCTGGAGCCGGTGGGGCGCAACACCGCCCCGGCGGTGGCGGTGGCGGCCCTGCAGGCCACCGCCCGCGGAGAGGACCCCCTGCTGCTGATCCTGGCGGCCGACCACGTCATCCGCCGGGCCGCCGACTTCCGCGCCACCGTGGCCGCCGGCATGGCCGCCGCCACCGCCGGCCAGCTGGTCAGCTTCGGCATCGTGCCCACCAGCCCCGAGACGGGCTACGGCTACATCGAGGCCGCCGAACCCCTGGCGGCCACCCCCGTGCCGATCGCCCGCTTCGTGGAGAAGCCGGACCGGGCCACCGCCGAGGCCTTCCTGGCCACCGGCCGCTTCACCTGGAACAGCGGCATGTTCCTGTTCCGCGCCAGCGCCATCCTGGCGGAGCTGGATCGCTTCGTTCCCGAGGTGGTGAGCGCCTGCCGCACCGCCCTGGAGCACGACAGCGCCGACCTGGAGTTCCTGCGGCTGGAGCGGGAGGCCTTCGCCAACGGCCCCAGCATCGCCATCGACGTGGCGGTGATGGAGCGGACCGACCGGGGCGTGGTGCTGCCCCTCGATGCCGACTGGAGCGACGTGGGCAGCTGGGCCGCCCTCTGGGAGACCTCGGAGCAGGACCCGGAAGGCAACGTGCTGCGGGGCCGGGTGATCAGCGAGGGCAGCCGCAACTGCTACCTGCGCAGCGAGCACCGCCTGGTGGTGGGACTGGGGGTCGAGGATCTGGTGGTGGTCGAGACCGACGACGTGGTGCTTGTGGCCCACCGGGACCGCGCCCAGGAGGTGAAGGGCATCGTCGGCCGGCTGGAGCGGGACGGGGCCCCCGAAAGCCGCGCCCACCGCCGCATCTACCGCCCCTGGGGCCATTACGACGGGGTGGTGGAAGGGGAGCGCTGGCAGGTCAAGAAGATCTCGGTGAAGCCCGGCGCCAGCCTGTCCCTGCAGATGCACCACCACCGGGCCGAGCACTGGGTGGTGGTGCGGGGCACCGCCGTGGTGGAGAAGGACGGGGTGGAGGAGCTGGTGGGCGAGAGCCAAAGCACCTACATCCCCCTCGGCGCCCGGCACCGCCTCACCAACCCCGGCAAGATCCCCATGGAGCTGATCGAGGTGCAGAGCGGCCCCTACCTCGGGGAGGACGACATTGTGCGCTTCGACGACCAGTACGGGCGCAGTGATGCCCCTCTCACCTGCCCCTGAGGAGCGTGTCGAGGTTCATGGCAGGGGCGGAACGGCCCCTACGACCCCTCAGACGCGCCCTGTCGGCGGCCATCAGCCGCCACCTGGCCCGCCGCCTCCTGCGGACGATGGAGCGCGCCACCCCGTCGCCGTTCGCGACGGCCCCACCCGAGGGGTACCGACGCGGCATCGACCATTACAGCCGCCAGGACCTGATCGCGGCCCTGCAAAACGTCCTGGCCACCTACCGAAGGGCCTGCGGCCGGTACCCCGATCTCGCCAGGCCCCGCTTCTACTCCGAGAAGGTGAACCACGCCAAGTTCTTCGCCCCCATCAAGGTGCCCGAGAGCGGCAACATGCTGCTCACCGGCAGCTTCCTGACCCCGGCAGTGGCAGGCCAGGTGAGCCTGCCGGAGGTTGTCTGGCAGCACGATCAGCCCAAGCTGCCCGCCAACGACCGCCTGGCGCCTGGCGACTATTACCTCAAGGCCAGCCACGGCTCCGACATGGTCGAGCGCATTCGCTTCCCGCTGGAGCAAGGGCAGCGCGAGGCCCTGGAGGCCACCTGCCGGCGGTGGCTGCGCCGCCCCTTCGGCCTCGCGCAGGGGGAATGGTGGTACAACACCTTCCCCCGGCGCCTCCTGATCGAGAGGTCGATCTCGTCCCGCGTCCCGTCGCTGTCCCTGCTCTTCTATGTGCTCGGGGGTGAGGTGGCCCTTATCACGGTCTTTGCCAAGGCGCTGCAGCGGGGACAGCCCAACCATCGCCTGCTGCTGGACGGACACTTCGTCCCTCTCGCCGAGCAGGATGCCGAGGAGAAGCTGTTGGCGGATTTCCAGCTCGGCGAACCTCTCCAGCGGCGCTGCCTGGAGGTGGCCCGCACCGTCGCCGGCCCGTTCCATTCGGTCAGGGTCGACCTGATGGTGGGGGACGACGGACGGATCTACCTGAACGAGGTCACCTTCTCCCCCAACAACGGTCTCCCCTTCGTAGGCAGGGACCTGGACCTGCAACTCGGCCAGCTCTGGCCGGGCACCAGCCTGTGGCGCTGGCGGAGGGGGGGAGGAACAGACCATCCACGCTTGCGGCAGAAGGCTATCGAGCCCCCTCCTCCGGGAGGGTGAGGCGCTGCGGTGAACCGGAGGCGGCGTTGCCGGCCCAGGCCGGCTCGCCGACCGGAGGTTCACCGCAGCGCCACACCCTCATTCGACAGTGACGGACTTGGCGAGGTTCCTCGGCTGATCGACGTCCAGGCCGCGATGGGCGGCGATGTGGTAGCTGAGCAGCTGCATCGGGATCACCGTCAGCAGGGGGCTGAGCAGCTCGTCCACCTCCGGCAGGGGCAGCAGCACGTCGAACAGCTCGGTGTCCGGGCAGGCGGGTGCCACGCCGATCAGCTGGGCGTCGCGGGCCTTGGCCTCCTGGGCATTGGAGAGCACCTTCTCGAACACGGTTCCCGGCACGGCGATCGACACCACCGGCACCCGGGAATCCAGCAGGGCGATCGGGCCGTGCTTCATCTCCCCCGCCGGGTAGCCCTCGGCGTGGATGTAGCTGATCTCCTTGAGCTTGAGGGCCCCCTCCATGGCGATCGGGTAGTTGATGCCCCGTCCCAGGAAGATCACGTCCTGGGTGTCGGCGAACAGGTGGGCCAGCTCGGCGCAGCAGCGGTCATGGTCATCGACCAGGCGCTGCAGCACCGCCGGCAGGGCCCGCAGCTGCTCCACCAGCTCCCGCAGCTGGGCGGGAGTGCGGCCGCCGCCGAGGGGATGGGCCGTGCCGCCGCGGCGCTCGGCAAAGGCCAGGGCCAGGCCGTAGAAGGCCAGCAGCTGGCCGAGGAAGGTCTTGGTGGCGGCCACCCCCACCTCGATGCCGGCACCGATGTCGAGCAGGTGGGGCACCAGGCGGCCCAGGGAGCTTTCCGGGCGGTTAGTGATGCCCAGCAGCCTGGGGGCGTAGGCCGGATCGGCCACGAGGAAGCGCCGGTCCTGCTCCATCGCCAGGGCGGCGAGGGTGTCGGCCGTCTCCCCTGACTGGGTGACGCCGATGGTCAGCGTGTGGGGCTCCAGCGGCGGCGGGGCGTAGCGGAATTCACTGGCGTAGAACACCGACGTGGGCAGGCCGGCCAGCTGCTCGAGCAGATGGGCCCCCACCTGGGCCGCATGGCGGCTGGTGCCGCAGGCCAGGATCTGGATCCGCTCCACCCCCTCGTAGACGGACTCATCGAGGGGCAGGGCCACCAGGGCACCCTCCGGCAGATGGCGGGCCACCCACAGGGCCACCGTCTCCGGCTGCTCGTGGATCTCCTTGTGCATGAAGTGGCGGAAGCTGCGCTTGTCGGCCACGTGCTCGGTGCCCACCAGCAGCGTCGGGTTGCGCTGCACCCGCGCTCCGTCCCGGTTGTAAAGCTCGATGCCCAGGGGCGTGAGCAGGGCCACCTCCCCGTCCTCCAGGGGCAGGATCGTGCGGGTGAAGCCGGCCAGGGCCGGGGTGTCGCTGGCGCAGAGGAACTCCCCCTCCCCGAGGCCGATCAGCAGCGGCGCCTGGCGCCGGGCCACCACCACCGCCCCAGGCACCGCCGCCCAGACCACCGCCAGGGCATAGGCCCCGTGCAGCCGCGGCAGCACCTGCTGGAGGGCCTCCAGCAGCAGCGCCGGCGAAGCGCTGGCCCCCTCGGCCTGCCGCTGCCGCAGCCAGCGGGCGATCAGGTGGGGGATCACCTCGGTGTCGGTGTCGGAGCGGAACTCCACCCCCTCGGCCTGCAGCTCCTCCCGGAGGCTGCGGTGGTTCTCGATGATGCCGTTCTGCACCACGGCCAGCTGGCCGCTGCCGTCGAGGTGCGGGTGGGCGTTGCGCTCCTCCGGCTTGCCATGGGTGGCCCAGCGGGTGTGGCCGATGCCGCACTGGCCCGGCGCTCCCCGCTCCTCAAAGCGGGCCGTGAGGTTGACCAGCTTGCCCTCGGCCTTGAGGCAGTGCAGGCCGGCCCCGTCAACGGTGGCGATGCCGGCGGAGTCGTAGCCGCGGTACTCCAGCTGGCGCAGGCCCTCCAGCAGCTGGGGGGCCGCCTCCCGTGAGCCGATCAGGGCAACGATGCCGCACATAGACAGGTAGGCCAAAAAAAAGCCCGGCGCAGGCGCCGGGCATGAGCTTATGGGAGGGCAGCGGCGCCGCCGGTGTCAGTAGGCCAGGCCCATGGAGCGGCTGGTCTCGTCGCCGAGGTAGACGCGGATGCTCAGGAAGTCGGTGGGGCAGGCGGTTTCGCAGCGCTTGCAGCCGACGCAGTCTTCGGTGCGGGGAGAGGAAGCGATCTGGGCGGCCTTGCAACCGTCCCAGGGGACCATCTCGAGAACGTCGAGGGGGCAGGCACGGACGCACTGGGTGCAGCCGATGCAGGTGTCGTAGATCTTGACGGCGTGGGACATGCCAGGGCCGGGAACGAACGGCGAGGTGCCCAAAGTACCCACACCGTTCCGGCGCAGGGCGACGCCCGACGCTGGCCGTCACCCTTGTTCATACGCGGAAAGGGCCCGAACAGGGCGACCCGTAGGATGCTGCCTCCCTCACAGCAGCCATGTCCCAGGAAGCGATCTTCGAGAAAGTCCGGTCGATCGTTGCCGAACAGCTCAGCGTGGAGGCTGACGAGGTCAAGCCGGAATCCAACTTCCAGAACGACCTGGGAGCCGATTCCCTCGACACCGTCGAGCTGGTGATGGCCCTGGAGGAAGCCTTCGACATCGAGATCCCCGACGAGTCGGCCGAAGGGATCACCACGGTGGGTGACGCCGTCAAATACATCCAAGAGAAGCAGGCCTGAGGCGTCCATGGTGGAGGGTCTCCGCCGCGTCGTCGTCACCGGCCTGGGCGCGGTCACACCGATCGGCAACAACGTCGCGGATTACTGGGAGGGGCTGATCAGCGGCCGCAACGGGGTGGCGCCGATCACCCTTTTTGATGCGTCCCGCCATGCCTGCCGCTTTGCCGCCGAAGTCAAGGACTTCGACACGGCCGGCTGGCTGGAGCCCAAGGAGGCGAAGCGCTGGGATCGCTTCTGCCAGTTCGGGGTGGTCGCGGCCAAGCAGGCGGTGGCCGATGCCGGCCTGAGCATCGACGACGGCAACGCCGCGCGCATCGGGGTCGCCATCGGCTCCGGCGTGGGCGGGCTGCTGATGATGGAAACCCAGGCCCATGTGCTGGCCGACCGCGGTCCCGACCGGGTCAGCCCGTTCTGCGTGCCGATGATGATTCCCAACATGGCCACCGGGCTGGCGGCCATCGCCATCGGCGCCAGGGGCCCCAGCAGCGCCGTGGCCACGGCCTGCGCCGCCGGCTCCAACGCCATCGGCGACGCCTTCCGGCTGATCCAGCTGGGCCTGGCGGACGCCATGGTCTGCGGCGGTGCCGAATCGGCGATCACCCCCCTGGGGGTGGCCGGCTTCGCCAGCGCCCGGGCCCTGTCGTTCCGCAACGACGACCCCGCCACGGCCAGCCGCCCCTTCGACGCCGAGCGCAACGGCTTCGTGATCGGCGAGGGGGCGGGGGTGCTGGTGCTGGAGAGCCTCGAGCACGCCACGGCCCGGGGCGCCCGGGTGCTGGGCGAAATCGTCGGCTACGGCATGACCTGCGACGCTTACCACTACACCCTGCCCTCGCCCGGCGGCGTGGGGGCGGCGGAGGCCATCCGCCTGGCCCTGGCCGATGCCCGCCTGGAGCCGGAGGCGGTGGACTACGTCAACGCCCACGGCACCAGCACCCAGGCCAACGACAGCAACGAGACCGCCGCCATCAAGTCGGCGCTCGGGGCCCACGCCATGACCATCCCGGTCAGTTCCACCAAGTCGATGACCGGCCACCTGCTGGGCGGCAGCGGCGGCATCGAGGCCATCGCCGCGGTGCTGGCGGTGGCCCACAACCTGGTACCGCCTACGATCAACTACAGCACGCCCGATCCCGCCTGCGATCTGGATGTGGTGCCCAACCAGGCCCGGGAACACAACGTCAACGTCGTGCTTTCCAACTCCTTCGGATTCGGCGGCCACAACGTCTGCCTCGCCTTCCGCCGGATGACCTGACCACCCGGCGCGCCAGAGCGCACCGGGCCACCCATCCCAGGAACACCTCTCCTCCTCCCCGTACTCCCCCGTCAAGCCATGGTCGCCGCCCCCACCACCCAGGTCGATAGCCACGTAGAGACGCTCTGCATCAACAGCATCCGCTTCCTGGCGGTCGACGCGATCAACAAGTCCAACTCGGGGCACCCCGGCCTGCCGATGGGCTGCGCACCGATGGCCTTCTCCCTCTGGGACAAGGTGCTGCGCCACAACCCGAAGAATCCCCAGTGGTTCAACCGCGACCGCTTCGTGCTCTCGGCCGGCCACGGCTGCATGCTGCTGTACGCACTGCTGCACCTCACCGGCTACGACAGCGTGACCCTGGAGGACATCAAGCAGTTCCGCCAGTGGGGCTCCCGCACCCCCGGCCACCCGGAAACCTTCGAGACCCCGGGCGTTGAGGTGACCACCGGGCCCCTGGGCCAGGGCATCTCCAACGCCGTGGGCCTGGCGATCGCCGAAGCCCACCTGGCGGCGAAGTTCAACAAGCCCGACGCCACCATCGTCGACCACTACACCTACGTGCTGATGGGTGACGGCTGCAACCAGGAGGGCGTCTCCGGCGAGGCCGCCTCCCTGGCGGGCCACCTGGGTCTGGGCAAGCTGATCGCCCTCTACGACGACAACCACATCACCATCGACGGCAACACCGGCGTGTCCTTCACCGAGGACGTGATGAAGCGCTACGAGGCCTACGGCTGGCATGTGCAGCACGTCGAGGACGGCAACACCGACGTGGCCGCCATCACCCGGGCGATCGAGGCGGCCAAGGCGGTGACCGACCGTCCCAGCCTGATCAAGGTCACCACCACGATCGGCTACGGCTCCCCCAACAAGGCCAACACCGCCGGCGTGCACGGCGCCGCCCTCGGGGCCGAGGAGGCCGAGCTCACCCGCCAGCAGCTGGAGTGGAGCTACGGGGCCTTCGAGGTGCCCGAGCCCGCCTACGAGCACTGGCGCCAGGCGATCCAGCGCGGTGCCGCCGCCGAAGCCTCCTGGAACGAGAGCCTGGCCGCCTACCGCAGCCGCTACCCCGCCGAGGCCGCCGAATTCGAGCGGCTGCTGCGCGGTGAGCTGCCCGAGGGCTGGGATGCGTCCCTGCCGGTGTTCACCCCCGAGGACAAGGGCCTGGCCACCCGCCAGCACTCCTACAACGCCCTGAACGCCTTCGGCCCCGGCCTGCCCGAACTGATCGGCGGCTCCGCCGACCTCACCCACTCCAACCTCACCGACATCAAGGGTGAGGCCAGCTTCCAGAAGGGCCACGAAGCCAACCGCTACCTGCACTTCGGTGTGCGGGAGCACGCCATGGCGGCGATCCTCAACGGCATCGCCTACCACAACAGCGGCCTCATCCCCTACGGCGGCACCTTCCTGGTGTTCGCCGGCTACATGATCGGCGCCATGCGCCTGTCGGCCCTCTCCGAGCTGGGCGTGATCTACGTGCTCACCCACGATTCGATCGGCCTGGGCGAAGACGGCCCCACCCACCAGCCCGTGGAGACCCTCGCCAACCTGCGCGCCATCCCCAACCTGCTGGTGATCCGCCCCGGCGACGGCAACGAGACGATGGGGGCCTACAAGGTCGCCGTGACCAACCGCAAGCGCCCCACGGTGCTCGCCCTCAGCCGCCAGGCCATGGTCAACCAGGCCAACTCCGCTGCCGAGAAGGTGGCCAAAGGCGGCTACATCCTCAACGACTGCAGCGGCACGCCGGATCTGATCCTGATCGGCACCGGCACCGAGCTCGACCTCTGCGTCAAGGCCGCCGCCCAGCTCAGCGCCGAAGGCAAGGCGGTGCGGGTGGTGTCGATGCCCTGCGTCGAGCTGTTCGAGGAGCAGGATGCGGCCTACCGCGAGTCGGTGCTGCCCGCCGCCGTGCGCAAGCGGGTGGTGGTGGAGGCCTCCAGCTCCTTCGGCTGGCACAAGTACACCGGCTTCGACGGCGCCAGCGTCTCGATCGACAGCTTCGGTGCCTCCGCCCCCGGCGGCGTCTGCCTGGAGAAGTTCGGTTTCACCGTCGACAACGTGGTGGCGACGGCCAAGGCGCTGGGCTGATCTCTGCCTGGCCGAAGGCCTTACCAAGCCGTCCATCCACAGGAAGCCGGGATCTCACTCCCGGCTTTTTTCATGCTTCTGATCCGGATCACTGATCCGTTCATAGAGGATGCCCAACGTGTTGGTCTGGCGCACCCGGTAGATCTCCAGCAGGTTGATGCCATGGCGCCGGGCCAGCTCCTCCAGGGGCGGGAAGTTGGCGGCCGCCAGCACGCCACCTTTGTTCGGGGAGGCCACATGGTCGAGCACGAAACGGGGCCTGCCCTGCGGACCATCCAGGGCCCGGATGTAGGGCTCCGTATCCTGCTTCATCCAGGACAGGGCCAGCAGGGTGCCGAGCCTGAGATCGCTGCTGTGGGTGTCCTGGAGGCCGAACAGGCGGGAGTGCCAGCCATAGACGTGCAACCCGGCCTGACGGGCGTCCGCAGGAAGGAGCGCCGCCTGGGGGTTCCCCCTGGCCACCAGCTGCCGGTTCAGGGTCAGCCCCGTTCCGACCAGGAGGGCGACGACGGGGGCCAGGGCCAGCGGCGGAGCCCACCACGGGAAGGCGAATCGCCTGAGCGACCCAGGGGAGGCCGGCCCTGAAGCTGCCGCGTTGCAGGCAAGGTTCGGAAAGTTGGCCAGCCCTGTGGCCATCACCACGACCGCGGTGGGGATGAGCAACAGGTAGTAGTGCAGCATGCCCTTGTTGGGCAGCAGGATGGCGGCGATGGTGGCGGCCGAGAGCAGGAGCGCGGCCTTGAGGTCGTGGCGGGAATGGGGCCCATCGCTGCGGCGCTGAAGCAGGGGCAGCAGCCACACGGACCAGGCCAGCAGGAACTGGGGGGCTTCTGAGGCCAGGGTGCGGACCGTGGCCAGAAACCGCGTCAACCGCTCAGGGGAGGTGCCGACCAGCGTGTGGCCCTGGACCACGAACCAGACGGCCACACCCCGCAGGGAGAAACCGGACGACGGCTGACGGGCGGCATCGACATCAACGAGGCCCATGTAGTCGCCCAGCAGGGAACCGGCCCGGCTGAACAGCCCATAACCGCCCATGCGGTAGACGGCCAGGTCGACCAGCAGACAGGCCAGCAGGGAGATGGCCAGGAGCCGCATGGCCCGCTGCCTGCCGAGACCGGCCCCCAGGATCAGGGCCCATGCCTGGGGCACCAGCTGGTACTTGAGATGAAAGGCGGCGACGGAAAGGGCGACCACTCCGGAGAGGGTGTCCCGCACCTGAGGCCGGTGGACCAGCAAGGCCCACAGCCCCAGCAGCAGCACGCTGCCCAGAATCTCGCCATTGGGAGAGAGCTGGGTGATCGACGGGTCCAGGGGCCGCAGCAGCAGGGGCGGCCCGACACAGAAGCAGGCAACGGCGACGGCGGCGCCCCGCTTCAGCAGCGCCCGACTGCCGGCATAGGCCAACAGGGCGATGAGGCCGACGGCCACCGACTGGACGAAGGCGATGGCCAATCCATCCTGCAAAGGGGGCGGAACGCCGAGGGCCCGCAGCAGGGCCAAAAGCGGCACATAGAGCAGGGGATGGAGAAAGCCCTGGGTATACATATCCACCACCTCCGTGCCGGGGGGCAGCAACAGGTAACGGCGCGCCAGGGAGGCGGCGAAATGAACATCGTCATCGAATCCACGGGTGATCAGGCCCGCCGAAATGATGCGCACCAGAACGGCCGTTGATAGAACCGTCAACAGCAGAAAGCCAATGCTCAGGTCCGCTGAACGGAGCCCAGATGACTTGCGCTCCGGTGGCCTGGACTCCGAGGGATGACACCTTGACACGGCCAGGCCCATGCTACGAACACGAATGTTCACTACGACACACGACATCAACTTGGTTCCAGGTGCCGAGGGGAACCGGGAAACTTCGAAGGGGCGTGCGTCTATAGCGCCGATCCATGAATTCGGAGTCAGGCGAGGGAATGGTCAGGCAACAGGGCCTGGGGGCGCAGGCAATCGGATGGCAATCGTGAAATGTCGGCTAACGTGGAGCCGACAGCACTCGTCTGCAGCATGACATCCGACCGACTCGTATACGTATCAACGGCCTACAATGAGTCGCTGAACCTTGAAGAGTTGCATCGGCGCTGTCGTCAAGCCTTCGAGCAGATCAGAGAGGCCCTTCCAAACCCGGACGGCCTTGAGTTCGGGATGGTGATTGCCGACAACAACAGCAGCGACGAGAGCCTGACGGTGCTTCAGCGCATTGTCGCGAAGGACCCGCAGGTCATCGGCATCGCCAACAGCAGCAACTACGGACCGGAGGCCTCAGCGGTGAACGCCTTCCGGCATGCGGGCGATTGCAGCCTGATGATCTGCCTCTGCTCCGATCTTCAGGATCCTCCCGAGCAGAGCGTGGAGATGGTGGTGCGGCTGCTTCAGGACAATTCCAAGGATGCGGTGCTGGCCGTCAAGAGTCGATCGGCAGGGGGGCCGCTGCTGCAGATGGCGCGCAGGACCTACTACAAGGCGCTGGGCTATTCCTCCAGGCTCCAACAGGTTCCCAGTGGCTTCCATGGCTTCGGCTGCTACCGAAGCGAGGTCGTGGAGGAGATCCTGCGCTACTGGGATGAGTCGGGGATGAACCTGCGCATGTGCATCGCCAACAGCTGCCATTCGCCGGTGCTGATTCATTACAGGCAGGCCGATCGAACCCGGGGGACATCCTCCTATCGCGGCGCAGGCTATGCCCTGGAGGCCATCCGTGCACTGCTGTCCGCAGACGCAGCCGCCAGTCGGCTGGCCCTCACCATCGGCGGGTTTGGCGTTCTATTTGCCTTCATGGTGGCCGTGTTCCTGCTCGCCAACTATCTATCCGGGAACAGTCAGTACGAAGGCGGCATCCCCACGGTCATGGCCCTGGTTCTGATCAGCTTTGGCCTGCAGATGCTGACCATGGCGGTGGTCTCCCGGCAGATCTAAGGCCTGCGCCTTTCCGGCTTCAGGCCGAAGCTCAGATATACCTTGATGCGCCAGAGCACAGGCCTGAATGATTAGCCATTCATTCACCCGCTACGGACTCAACGGGATCGCCTTCACCATTCTCGGCCCAGCTCTTTTCTGGCTGGCCTATCCAATGGGCGCCTTTCTCGCCCTGGGCCTTGCAGAAGCAACCTGTCATGTCCTGAGGTACTTCAGCTTTCGCTTTCTTGTCTTCCCCAGCAGCCAGGGCTATCGGGTTTCCATCGGGCGCTACATCGTTTCCATCGTGCCAACCGTCACGGCTGGAGCCATCATCGTCGCCCTGTTCAAGGGAGTGATCGGCAGAACCGAGCTGACGGTGCTGGGCGCCGCCACGTCCCTGATCGTTGGCTATGCATGGAGCACGTTTGTGTACAAGCACAAGATATCCACCAAGCTCACAGAACAGGACGAACCCAGGAGCTGAATCTGCAGCCCTGGGGAGATGGGCAGCATGGAAGACTTCTCCAAGAGTCCGTACTACGATGCCACCACTTCGGGCAGCATCCATCATGAGACAGACTTGCCTCGTTTGCGGCCATCAGCTGTCGGAGCAGATCCTGCACTACAGAGATCTCCCTTCGGGCGCCCAACGGATGCCAACGAAGGAAGAGCTGGCTTCAGACAGGGGAATCGATTTCAACGTCAGGCAATGCCTCTCCTGTGAGACGTTGCAGCTTGACTGCGAGCCCGTGGCGTATTATCGCGATGTGATCAGGGCGATGCCGGTCAAGGGTGTCTTTGCCAATCTGAAGCTTGAGCTGTTCAAGGACTTTGCCAGGAAGTTCTCTTTGGACGGCAAGCATCTGATCGAAGTCGGCTGCGGCAAGGGCGACTTCATCCAGCTCTTTTCCAGCGAATCGGTAAAGATCTCTGGAATTGAGCATTCAGGCACCTCCGTTCTCGCCGCTCAAAGCAAGGGCCTCGACGTCGCCCAAGGGTTTGTCGACTCCGCTGAATGCGGGCTGCCAAACGCACCCTATGACGGATTTCTCTCGATCAACTTCCTTGAACATCAACCAGATCCATGCGGCATGCTGGCTGGCATTCACAGAAGCCTGACGCCCGATGGCGTTGGCCTGATTACGGTGCCAAGCTTCGATCATATTCTGCGCTATGACGCCTATTACGAGTTTGTCAGGGATCACCTGCTGTACTTTACGGAAACCACATTGCGGCGCATGCTCGAAACGAATGGGTTTGACATCCTGGAGATGGGCCTCTTCAACGAAGATACGATCTATGCCTACGTCAAGAAGCGGCCTGTTGTGGCCTTGCATGGGCTGTCCAGCAACTACATGAAGCTGCGCAGCGATCTGAATGCGTTGATTGATGATCTCAAGGCCCAAGGTAGGCGCGTGGCCCTATGGGGAGCCAGCCATCAAGGCTTTACCATCATCGCCTGTGCGGGGATTTGGAGAGAAGATCGAGTACATCATTGATTCGGCAGCGTTCAACCAGGGCAAGTACTCGCCAGCCACGCACATAGAGATCATTTCTCCCGCCGAAGCCCTCTCCCGGGCAGCCGATGCCATCATCATCGCCGCGCCGGCTTACACTAAAGAAATCCTCGGCGTGATCCTGTCAACCTATCCATCGGATACCCATGTTTCCGCACTCTGGCAGGACGGGATTGAGGTTCTCCATCAGCCGGTCAGCCCTTAAGGCCAGCAGCGGTGTCGGTGATCTGCTCGTCCAGGGTCCATGCGGAAAGGCCATGGGTGGAGAGGAACTCCAGGAAAGGAGCCGGATCAGAGGAGTAGACATTCGGAGTGAGGTCCGGGTCAACGGAGGAGACGGGCTCAGGAAGGCTGAATAACCTGCTGACTCTCTGTGCCAGGGACGCCAGATCGGTTTCCTCGCTGACGGTGGCCAGGGGAGCCTCCAGTGGCGGATGGTCGCTGGCCAGCCACGCCCAGGCCGACGCCGTGATGTTGCCGGCGTGGCCAAAGCCCCGCACGACGCGATTCTTGGCCTTCAGGATGATCTGACTGTTGTCCCGGGCTTTGAGAAGAAAGTCACCAAGGGCATAGATCTCAGGGTTCGTCATGAATCTGCCCGAGAGCGTATAAATCCTCAGGATGAGGCTGGCGGTGAGCTCTCGGATCCGCACCTCCTCCTCATACTTGAGGGCTCCATAGGGGTTTGCAGCAATCTGATCTTCCGTGGCTGGGACGGTATGGTCAAAGGCCGCCGCAGCGCCGGACGAAATGTTCACAACCCTGACGCCTGGTGAATGCACAATGGCCCCGCAGACGAGCCCGGTGATCTCCCGGTTGATCGCGATATAGGCGTCGACACCGACAGCATCCAGCCCGGAGCGAGGGAAGAAGGCCCCATGGAAGAGATAGCCAAAGGGCTCCTGCTTCGCATGCTCCGGCAGGTCGGCCAATGGATGGACGGGATAATCGAACGGCTGGTCTTGTCCATAGGCTGTGGTGCTCAGCAAGGCGGGCTTGCTGGCATAGGCTCGGACCTACTGACGAAAGACATCGGGCGCGAGCAGACGCTGGAGCTCGTGCAGTGCGGTCTTTCCCACCCACCCAGTGGCACCGGTGACGGCAATGGGCTTGGTGTGAAACTCAGACATCAGCATGTGGCGTGAAAGTGAAACAACTATTTCGTCTGTTATCGATCGAATGGCTCAGGATCGAGCATCGAGTGGCTCAAGATCAGGCGTCGCGCTCAAGCACCTTCCAACGGCTCTCCAGCATCTCGATTCGCATCTGGTCTTCTTGGTACATCAGGCCATAGTACTCACGCTTATTGAGGAGCCAGAGCAATTCGAAGTGAACCGCCTGCAGCAAGGCTTCTGCAAGATCGGGCGAGTCAAGCGCTGATCCCTGGAAGATGACCTTGCGGGTCTCGAAGCGATCCAGATGAACAGCATGGAATCGCTTCAGGTTGGGAAACGCATCAATCGATACGGCTCCGCCAACAACGAACTCAAGACCGGCCTTCTGGCACTTCATGGCGATGTCTTCGCCAACCACGGTGACCTCGTTTCCTTCCAGACCCTCCCGACCGACGCCGAGGGAGCAGCTGAAATCGACACGGCCGAACACGACACCATTGCAGCCAACCTCCTCAGAGGCTGCTGCGATCAGATCATCGATGCAGCGATAGCCCGCGATCGTTTCCACGTTGAAGAGGAACTTGACATCCTCCTGATCCTCGGGAGCAAAGACCTTGTTCTTGGCGGCAATGAATTTCCCCAAGGCATAGGGGGATTCCACCATGGGGGCGATGATGTAATTGACCCCAAATTGCCGTGCTTCGAGCATGTCACGGATGGCCTCGCAGCCCCCCACCTTCAGGGCCATGCCCACATCAGCCTTGTGGGCAATTTCGAGCAGCCTGAGGAGCTCGTCTGTACGGGTACCTTCTGCCTCAAACTCAGCCTTTGTTGCGACCACACCGAAACATTCTCTTCCGCGCTTAAGAATATCCAACATCTTCCGTTCATGAGCGTTCATAGATCTCGTGACGAGTGGTTGAACCTTACCAGAAAAGGACGCTTTTGATTACTCGGATGAGTGCAGGTATCGGTAAACACAAGAGGCAATCTCGTCAGGGAGGTCGGGAGTCATCCTGTGAAGCGGATTGGATTCCATGCCCCCCCGGGCGCTGATGCGGCTGGAGATCTTGGGGAAATAGCTTTGCTCCGGGTCGATGGGCACAAGGAACAACGCTGGAGATGGACGCTCCCATAACTCAAGGAACACCGGATCGTCCGACCACCACGCAGCTGAGAGGGTGTGGACAGGGATGTCATAGGCCTTGCCGAGGAGCCGCCAATCAGGAAAGCCCAGACCGGAGCGAACGTCACAGCCAACGTAAGAACCCTGGAAGTAGTTCTTCTGGATCATGCGGATCGATGCATAGCCCTCATTGCAGAACAGGAAGATCTTGAGATTCAGATCGTTGACGGCGACCGTGGCCAGCTCCTGAAGGTTCTGACTGAACCCACCATCCCCCTCCACCAGAACGGTGCGATGGTGGCGGTCGGCGAAGGCCACACCGATCGCCGCCGAAAGGCCATAGCCCATGCTCGCCAGCCCCTTGTTCGTGAGCATTGTCTGGCCCTGACGCAGGTGAAAGGCCTGCATCATCACGGTGAAGACACCACCACTGCTGCAGGGCACGATGTGGTCGGCATCCCCGCAGACTATGGAGAGGTCCATCACCATGTCGTAGGGATTCAGATAGCCCTCCGCCGTGGCATTGCAGGCCTCCGAGAGGGGCAACAGGGATTTGACGTCATGGCAGAAGGCCATCCATTCCGGGTGCTGGCCGAGCTCGTGACGGAGCAGCTCGCTCAGGAAGGCATCGGCATCGGCCTCAATGGCCTCCGCCAGCGTCGGATTCGGCTTGGCCAGCTCGGCTGGGTCGATGTCCACCTGAATCACATCCCCCACCGGCAGAAACTCCTGCCAGTTGAAGCCTGTCTGCTGCAGCCCAAGCCGGGTGCCGATGGCAATCAGCAGGTCGGACTGCTGCAGCAGGATGTTGCTGTAACGCTGCCCCCAGGTGTTGGGCCGACCGAAGTAATTGGAATGCTCAGATCCATAGCGATCGGCCCCATTCCAGGTGGTCGTCACCGGCAGATTCAGGGACTGCAGCAGAGACGCAAGCTGCTGGGCACAGGGCCGCGAGACACCGCCACCGAGGAGCAGGAGCGGCCGCTGGGCTGCGGCGACACGGGCCGCGATCCGGGCCGCCGTGGGGGCGATGTCGGGAAGGGCGGCCGTGGGCGATGGGGATGGCGGGGTCTCCTCTGCCGCCAGCCAGTCCTCGGGGACCGGATGGGCCTGGACATCCAGGGGCAGTTCCAGAAACACCGGCCCGGGCCGCCCCTGCCAGCTCAGGGCCACGCTGGCCAGGAAGGATCGGTGATCCAGGGGATCCCGCAGGCAGAGACTCTGCTTGCACAGTGGGGCGGCCAGCGCCACACCATCGACTTCCTGGATACCCAGCTGACGCAGACCGGGGGGGGCCAGGTCACTCACCTTGACCTGGCCGCCGAGGAGCAGCAGCTCACGGCTTTCCAGCCAGGCCCCAGCCAGGCCCGTGAGGGCATTGGTCAGACCCGGACCTGCCGTGACCAGGACAAAGGCACGGCCGATTCCTTCCGCCGCGGTTCCCGAATTCAGGGTGGCATTGTGATGCTCGGCGGCAATGACGGCAGCCACCTCATGCACCGTGGGAACGCACACCATCTGATGGCGGGCGGAGTTCAGCAGATGCATGATGTTCATCCCCGCGACAAAGTAGCAGTGGGTGAAGCCCGCAGACTTGAGCCACTGAAGCATCACATCGGAGTATTTCATCAACCCATCTCCAGGGGAACGGACGACACAGCCTTCAGGGCCTCCTCCATGGCGAGCTGGATGGCTGCCAACTGGGCCTCACCGGCGGGGATCGTGATTTCCTCAACCCCAAGCACTGCTGGAGGCTCTGCTCCTGGCTTCACACCGCTGGAGGTCGGAACGATGAGATGATAGTAACCGGGAGAATGCTTCTTGTCAGCAAGAAAGGCACGACGAAAACGTTCGGGGTCAAACGATTCAACGGCCGTGGGATCAAGCGTCGGCTGCAGAAGCTGAAGGCAATGATCCCAGAGCGGCAGACAATCGGGCGGTGACCCGAGAAAGCGGACCGCCGCCATCATCCCCAGGGCCACCGCCAGCCCGTGGGGAATGGCGAACTGGGTCGCCGATTCCAGGGCGTGTCCCCAGGTGTGGCCGAAGTTGAGGCAGCGCCTCTCGGCCCGGTCGAATTCGTCCTTTTCCACGAACCACTGCTTGACCCGCAGGGTGGCATGCAGCAAGGCGGCCAGGTCCTGCTCGCTCCACGAGCCGGACAACACAGGCTGCACCAGCTCCAGATAGCTGGTGAAGGCCTCAGGCCCACGGCAGAAGGCGATCTTGGCAGCCTCTGCAGCCCCTCCTGCCATCTCCACGGGAGGCAGCGTACGTGCGAAGACAGGAAGGATCTGAATGCACCGGGGTGGGTGGAAATTGCCGATCAGATTCTTGTAGGCGCCGACATTGATCGAACTCTTGCCACCCATGCAGGAATCGGCCATGCCCAGGAAGGTGGTCGGCACGTAGTCCCAGGCGATGCCTCGCATGTACAGCGAGGTCACGAAGGTGGCGATGTCCTGAATGACGCCACCCCCCACGGCGAGCAGGCGGGAGCCGCGACCGAGTCCGGCCTGCTTGAGGGCGACGAACAGCTCGATGGTCTGGGGCAGGGACTTGGCGTCTTCGGTGGCCTCCACGAAGATGACGGGCTGCTCTTCTGGAAAGCTGATCCTGTCCCGGAAGAAGGCATCCATCAGGATCAGGTCCGCCTCAGGCTTCCATGCCCCGAGATCAGTCAGCCCCTGGAAGTCGATGCTGTAGTCGGACAGTGAGCTGCGGATGACGATGGGGGCGAGCGAAGCCAGGGACAGGGACGTCATGAAGGACTGGGAGTGGGTGTCATGTGTGCTTGAAGCCGATGAATCCGCCATCCACGGTCAGGAACTGGCCGGTGATGAAGCGATTGCCGGGGCCGACGAGGAACGCCGTGGCTGCGGCGATGTCCTCGGGTTGGGCGAGGCGGCCGAGGGCCGTCTGGGACGTGATCGCCCCGATCTGCTCCGGGGACAGATGACGGCGCGTCATCGGTGAATCCACCACCCCGGGGAGAACCGCATTGATCAGAATGCCCTGGGCGCCCAGATCCATGGCGCAGGACTTCACCAGGCCCTGCAGGGCAGCCTTGGAGACGGTGTAGGAGAGTTTTCCCAGCCGGCTCTCCAGCTGCCAGATCGAACTGATCACGCAGAGGCGACTGCCGCGCTCCAGCCGCCCAGCCGACAACAACGCCGAAAGACTGGCCGCAATGAACAGCACATTGCATTGCCAGAGCCTCTCGAAGGTGGTCGGATCGAAATCAGCGATTGAATCACTGGCATTGAGGCCGTGGGCCCACACCACCGCATCCAGGGGCGGCAAGGCCGAAAACAGCGCGGCACTCACCGGTTCGGCATAGGAGAGGGCCACGTGGGAACGGGCACGCCCTGAGGGGGACGCGGCTGCCGAGCCGGCCGTGTGGAGCTGGTCACCCGCGGCCGTCAGTGCTTCGCCGATGGCCGAACCCAGGGCACCCCCGGCGCCGAACACCAGCACATGGCGGGGTCGCTGGTCAGGAGGAGAGGGGTTCATGGAAGCAAGACCCCTGGGCCGCCAGCAGCAGGAAGCGTTGCTGCGCCCCATGGTAAGGGGACTGCCCGGATTTTCAGGCCTTCGTCTCGCGGGAGGGGACGTTGTGGCGGCTGCGCTCCACCACCAGGGGCAGGCGCAGGGTGCGCTGGTTGATGAAGCCGATGTATTCGCCCAGGATGCCGAGGGCAAACATCATGGTGCCGGCGAAGAACAGCGCCGAGACCGACAGCATGGCCACACCGAACTGGAAGCTGTCCCAGAAGATCAGCTTGCTGACCATCACCACGAGCGACAGCAGAATCGAAAGGGCCCCGAGCGACAGGCCGGCGGTGGTGATCAGCCGCATCGGCTTGCGGGAGGAGGTGACGATCCCGAGCACGCCGAAATCCACCAGGAACGAGAGCGAGGCGGAGCTGCTGCCGCCCTTGCGATCGGCACTCACATAGGGAATCGTGGACCACTTGAAGCCGATGGCGCAGACCAGGCCCTTGATGAAGGGGTAGGAATCGATCGATTGCCGCAGGGCCAGAATCACGGAACGGTCATAGATGCCGAAACCGGTGGTGTCACGCACCATGGGGTAGTCGGACAGCCACGAGAGTGTGGCGTAATAGAGCTTCTTGCAGAGGAACAGGATCGGGCTTTCGTGGCTGGAGCGCCGCACGGCGAAGATCACCTGGTCGTCGCCCTTCTTCCAGGCGCTGATCAGATCGGCCACCAGCTCGGGGGGATCCTGCAGATCCGCCATCAGAAAGACATTGGCATCCGCGTCGGGCACCAGCAGGGCGTTGGCGGAGGAGCGCACGAAACCGAAGTTCGAGACATTGCGGATCAGGCCGACGCGGGAGTCCCTGGCCGCCAGCCCCTCGATCAGTTGCACCGTGTGGTCGGTGGAGCAGTTATCAGCAAAAACGATCGAAAAGACATCGTCCGGAAACTGCTCGAGAACCTTGGCCAGCCTCACATAGAGCGCTTCGACGTTGGACGACTCGTTGTAACAGGGAATGCAAATGGCGATATGATGCGTCGACGTCGTCATGGGCAAATGTTGTCAAAAAGCATGCTGCAGGCAGTGTATCTTTTAGCTGCCGTTCTTGCGGCATGCCTGGGCCAATTCTTCTTGCGGATCCGGCCGCCGGCCGAGGGCGTCCGCACCGGTGCAATCTACCTGGCGGCGTCGCTTGTTTGTTATGGCGCCTCCTTCGGCATCACGGCCCTGGTGCTGCCCGGGGTCGATCGAAAACTGGCCGTGCTGGTGCTGAGCCTGCAATATCCGCTGCTGTATGTGTTCTTCTCGCTGAAGGATGCGGCACCGGTGGCGCCGGCCAGCCTCCTGGCCATCACCCTTGGCTATGGGATCGTGGCCCTGGGGATGGCGGGCCGTTAGCGCGACCCAGCAAAGGCCACGGGGCTGCCGATCAGCTTTGAAACATAGACCGCCGTATCACCCTTGGTCCTGTTTCCAGGCCGATCGAGATCGCTCAGGGAGACTTCCACTTTCTCTCCGGAACGCAGCGCCAACCCGTCGGCGAACGGGAACCGGGCGATGCGGTTGTCCTGCAATCGCCTCTTGTCAACATCCACCGAACACACCGGAGCCGCAGCAGACGGGAGCTGAACGCAGAGGCGCAGAACGCCATGGTTCAGCCTGTTGTTGGTGCCGATCAACAGACCGACGGCCTCCATCCTCAGGTCCTCCCGCGGAACGACAGGGAAGCGCAGCGTCTGCCCGGTTTTCAAAGGCAGGGGCTGGAGATGCCTGGGCAGGACATCGCTGGCCTTCGTATTCATGGGGGTGAAGCGCATCGTGCCGGCGCAGAGTCTGTCGATCTGGGGGCGGTCCAGATGGAAGCTCCAGACCGGGCCCGCGAAGATCTGCAGCTCCATCGGCCGCTTACCGGGCACCCTGCACTGCTGCTCGAGCTGTTCGGTGTAGCTGATCGGTGCCGCGCGGCGGGCGACGTTGTTGTGATAGAAGACGATCGAAAGGATCAGCCAGCAGGCCAGGATCCTGGAGGCCGTCCCCTGGCGGGTTGTGCGATCGCGCACCAGGAGAACAAAGGCCGTGAGCAGGATCGTGAGGAACAGAACGGTGTTCCAGAAGAAGAAGCGCCCGCCGGCATCCTCCACGGTCAGGGCGACGATGGGAACCCCCCGGCGCACCGCCACCAGCAGGCTGGAGAGGGAGAGCACCATGGTGGAGAACATGGCCAGATAGAGCAGCGCCGGCTGCCGCATCCGGCGACTCACCACCCGCACCGCCAGCACCACCACGGCCACCATCACAGCCACCAGCAGCAGTTGCAGCGGCTCCGGCAGCACCCGCAGGTACCAGCCCGGCTTGTAGCCGCCGAACAGGGGGCTGACCAGGTGGATGGTGAACCAGTCGAGCAGTGCATCCGGCCGTGCCAGCAATTGGCTGATCGCCTCGGCGGTGGAGACCTTGTAGCTGTAGGTCAGCTGGGAGAGATAGAGCTGCACCGAGGAGAGCAGCACCGGCACGGTGAGCCAGACCGGGGCCAGCGAGAGACGACGGCGCTTCAGCAGCACGAAGACCAGCAGGGGCAGGCCGTAGAGGGCGGCGAAGGGCCCCGTGAACACCGCCACCAGCCCATAGAGAAACAGCAGCAGCTGGAAGCCCGGCCACACCCGCAAGGGCGACCCCTCGCTGCCCTGCAGCAGGCGGCCGTAGACCGCGTAGGCGATCAGGATGAAGCCGAGCGGGAAGAAGATGTAGGCGTTGGGCAGATTGAGATAGGTTTCCTGGCCATAGGGATAGAAGACATAGGGGATATAGGAGAAGCGCAGGATCCGGCCGAAGAACCCCATCCGGATCAGGGCCTCCATGCAGCACAGGGGCACCAGGTAGCTGGCCCAGGCCACCGCCAGGAAAAACTGCGGGTAATCCAGGGGCGAGAGGTTGTTGACGGCGAACAGGGCCACCAGACGCTGCAGCAGGTGGCTGTAGCCGGCGTAGGTCTTGAAGATGGAGTGGACGCCTGAATCGATCGCCGTCTGCAGAAAGATCGATCCGTCTTCCGCATAGAGGAGCGGCTCCAGTGAGATGGAGGGCCGCCTCAGGAAATAGAACAGGGCGCAGAGGCCGATGAAGCCGGCGGAGACGAGCAGGGGGCGCAGCTTCTGCAGGGCAGCGGGCATGGTTCGGTTCACCCCTGCCTCAGCCCATCAGGTTGGTTTCGGTCCAGGCGAGCATGCGGCTGACGCCGTCGCGGCAGGAGATGGCAGGCGACCAGCCAAGGAGGCGCTGGGCCTTGGCGATGTCGGCGATGAAGCAGTCCTGGTCGCTGGCGCGGCGGGGGGTGGGGGTGTACACCAGCGGCGGAATGGCGAGCAGCTCGGCGAGCAGGGCGAACAGCTCCAGCAGGCTGAGGGAGTTGGCGGCGCCGCCGCCGATGTTGAAGATCTCGCCGGTCATCCGCTCCCGGTGCTCGTAGGCGGCCCGGTAGAGGCGGATCAGGTCGTCGGCGTGGAGGACATCGCGCACCTGCTTGCCGGTGCCGGCGATGGTGAAGGGCTCGGGGGCCACACCGGCCTGGTGGGCGCGCTTCTGCTCGATCGCCTTCTGGCAGAACCAGCCCACCCAGCCCTGGTCGAAGGAGGCGAACTGGCGACCGCCGAAGATCGAGGAGTGGCGGAACACCACCGTCTTGAGGCCATAGACGCGGGCCCAGTCGCGCACGTACTGGTCCGCCGCCCCCTTGGAGCAGCCGTAGGGGGTGGAGAAATCCAGACCCAGCGCTTCGTCGAGGCCTTCGGGGTGGTCGGGGAGGCGGTAGCGGGTGGGGGTCTCCTCGTAGCGGAGGCCCTCCAGATCGCCGTAGACCTTGTTGGTGCTGCTGTAGGCGATCAGCGCCTCCGGGGAGAGGGCCCGGGCGGCTTCGAGCACATGGAACGTGCCCAGCACGTTGGTCTGCAGGTCGCGGGCGGGATCGGTCAGGGAGGTGGTCATCGCCACCTGGCCGCCCACATGGGCGATGTAGTCGAAGGGGGCGTGGCGGCGGAAGACGGCCATCACGGCCTCGGCCTCGGCCAGGTCGGCCTGGATGAAGTGGAAGCGCCCGGGGGCGGCCTGGGACTCCAGCCAGGCCAGGTTGGCCGCCGAACCGCGCCGGAACAGGGCATCGAGCACGATCACCTCGGCGCCTTCCTGGAGGTAGGAGGCGGCCAGGTTGGAGCCGAGAAAGCCGCAACCGCCGGTGATCAGGACCTTCATCGGATTCAGGGCAGAGGGGACGCGGGAAGCCTCAAACCAGCCAGGTCCGGAACGTATCGCTCGATCTGATCGGGTCGGTCGGGAAGCACACCGGGGCGCAATCTACCGGTCGCCCCCAGGCGGCTCCACTCCGCCTCGGCGAAGGCCAGCAGGCTGGTGGCGACGCCCGAGCCGATGTTGGCCACCAGGGGGACGCCGGCGCTGATGTCGGACCGCGTGCAGGCCTCCAGCAGGTGGGTGGCCACAGCGGCCACGGGGATGAAATCGCTGACCTGGCGGCCGGAGGTCATGGGGAAATCCTCCCCGGCCAGGGCCGCGCGCCGCAGGGAGGGCCAGAAGTTGCCGGCGAACTGGCCCTCGCCGTAGGCGGTGAAGATGCGGCCGTAGAAGAGCTCCAGGCGCCGCTCGATGGCGAAGGTGCGCAGCAGCTGGAAGGCCGCCGCCTTGCTGGCCCCGTAGGCGCTCAGGGGCTCCAGGGGGGCGTCGGGCGGGATGGCCCCAAAGCGGCGGGCGGCGTTGCCGTACTCGTGGCTGGTGCCGGTGACGACGCAGCGGCGCACTCCCGCCTCCGCCGCCAGCTCCAGCAGCCGCAGACTGCCGGCCACGTTGGCCTGCACCAGCTCGGCCCAGGGCACCTGCTTCGGGCTGACGCCCGCCGAGGCCAGGTGCAGCACCGCCTCCACCCCCTCCAGCGCGAAGGCCGGGAGGGTGAGCAGATCGCCCTCGCACCAATCGGGCTGGCGGTGCAGGGGGATCACCGGGGCGGAGGCGGGGCTGCGGCGCAGGGCCCGCACCTGGTGCCCCGCCGCCAGGGCCGCCGCCAGCACGTGGGAGCCGATGAAGCCGGTGCCGCCGGTGAGGAACAGCCGCATCAGGCCTGGCAGAAGGCCCGGATCACGTCGATCTCCTTGGCCAGCATCGGCGCCGTGAGGCCCGGGTAGGTGCCGAGGAAGAGGGTGTCGACCATGATCGCGTCGGCGCCGGCCAGGTCGCCCACCACCCGCAGCGCGTCGGGGCGATCAGCGCGCAGCTGCACGAAGGCCGGCTGGCGCACCAGATTGCCGCCGAAGAGCATGCGGTTGCCGATGCGGTGGGCATCGAGCTCCCGGGCCAGGTCGATGCGGCGGAAGGGGGCGTCGGGCTTGACGGCGATCTTGAAGCCGAACCAGGAGCAATCGGTGCGGCAGCCGGTGGCATCCCAGGAGAAGCCGGTCTGCGGATCCCAGCCGGTGGCGTGGGTGGGCAGGGAGAACTCCAGCACGTGCTCGGTGGCCACCAGGCCTTCGCGCAGGGTCTGCCAGTTGCGCTTGCGGGCCTCGATGAACTCGGGCAGGCGGCGCAGCTGCACCCGGCCGATGGCGGCCTGGGGATCGAGGGGTTTGAGGTTGAAGCCGAGGTGGCTGTAGATGTATTTGTGGTCGTAGCCGGCGGGCAGTTCGCCGAGCTGCCAGTCGAAGCGCTTGCCACAGGTGTCGTCCTTGCCGGAGGGGCACCAGCAGTCGCGGCCCCAGTCGCGGAAGCTCTCGGCCACCACCTTGAGCTTCTGGTCGCGGACGATGTTGACGGCGCCGCCCTCGCCCATGGTGAGGTGGTGGGGCGGGTAGAAGCTCTGGGTGCTGATGTCGCCCCAGGTGCCGGTCCAGCGGATGACGCGGTCGGGGCCCTCATCGAGGCCGGGGCTGTTGTCGGAGAAGCCGAGGGATTCGGCCAGCTCCCGGGACATGGAGTAGGAGCACCCCAGGGCGTCGCAGTTGTCTTCGACGAGATAAAGGTCGTGGGCGCGGCAGAAGCGCAGCACGGCCGCCAGGTCGAAGGGGTTGCCCAGGGCGTGGGCCATCATCACGGCCTTGGTGACGCCGGGGGTGAAGGCGGCTTCCAGCTTGTCGCAGCGGGCGTTGCCGGTGATCGGATCGGCGTCGATGAACACCGGCACCGCGCCCACCTGCAGGATCGGCGCCACGGTGGTGGGGAAACCGGCGGCCACGGTGATCACCTCATCGCCGGGGCGCAGGCGCCGCTCGGCGGGCAGCCGGTGGGAGGTGAGGGCCGAGATGGCCACCAGATTCGCCGAGGAGCCGGAATTGACCAGCAGGCTGTGGCGCACCCCCAGGAAGGCGGCCAGCTCGCTCTCCATCGCGGCGCCTTCGGTGCCGAGGGTGAGCCAGAAGTCGAGGGTGGTGCCCACGGCGGCTTCGACTTCGTCTTCGGTGAAGACACGACCGGCGTAGGGGATGGTCTGGCCGTCGGCGTGGGGGGTGCGGTGCGGGTCGTCGCCGGGACGGAAGCCGGCGTGGGCCCGGCGGGCGTAGTCGCGGGTGAGGCGCAGGATCTCCTGCTTGAGCTGGTCGAGGTCGGCGGTCATGGGGTGGATCGGCCCGGCGGGCAGCAGACGAGATAGGCGGTGAGGTCGTCGAGGCAGCAGGACACGGGGTCGTCGCCCGCTTCGATCACGCGGCGATACCACTGAAGCGTGCGGGCGGTGGTGGTCGCGAAATCCCAGCGGGGCGACCAGCCGAGGCGGTGGTGGGCCTTGTCCACCACCAGATTCAACAGACCCGCCTCGTGGGGAGCCGTGGGATCGGAGGCATCGATCCAGGTGCCGGGCCAGTGGGCCAGGGCCTGCTCCACCAGCTCCTGCACGGGCCGGTTGGCCTCCAGCTGGGGCCCGAAGTTGAAGGCTTCGGCCATCGCGAGCCCCTCGGACGGCTCGGCGAGGGCCTCGGCCAGGGCCAGATAGCCGCCGAGGGGTTCGAGCACGTGCTGCCAGGGGCGGGTGGCGCCGGGGTTGCGCAGGGTGATGGGCTCCCCGGCGCGCAGGGAGCGGACGGTGTCGGGAATGATGCGGTCGGCGGCCCAGTCGCCGCCGCCGATGACGTTGCCGGCCCGGGCGCTGGCCAGGCGCAGGTGGGGCGACTGGTGGGGCAGGGTGCCGCAGTAGCTGGCGCGCCAGGAGCTGATGGCCAGCTCGGCGGCGGCCTTGCTGCTGCTGTAGGGGTCGTGGCCGCCGAGGGGGTCGTTCTCCCGGTAGCCGTAGAGCCATTCGTTGTTGCGGTACACCTTGTCGGTGGTGATCAGCACCGCGGCGCAGGGCTGGGCCAGGGGCCGCAGGGCCTCCATGAGATGGATGGTGCCCAGGACGTTGGTTTCCCAGGTGAGCACCGGCTCGGCGTAGCTGCGGCGCACCAGGGGCTGGGCCGCCAGGTGCAGCACCACCTCCGGCTGCACGGCCCCCACCAGCGCGCGCAGGGCGGCCGGATCGCGCAGGTCGCCCACGTGGTGATCAAGGCGGCCCGCCAGGCCCAGCTGGTCGAACAGGGAGGGGTCGGTGTCCGGCGCCAGGGCGAACCCGGTGACGCGGGCCCCCAGCTCGCAGAGCCACAGGGCCAGCCAGCTGCCCTTGAAGCCGGTGTGGCCGGTGAGCAGCACCCGCTTGCCCTGCCAGAAGGCGGGATCGGGCTGCTGCCATGCCCGCCGGGGGGAGGTGCTGGCCATGGTCAGCTCCAGATCTTCCAGGGGGCGCGGCCCTGCTGCCAGAGGTCTTCGAGGCGCTGGCGGTCGCGCAGGGTGTCCATGGGCTGCCAGAAGCCGCGGTGCTTGAAGGAGTTGAGCTGACCCTGGGTGGCCAGGGCCTTGAGGGGGGCCTGCTCCCAGACGCACTGGTCGCCGTCGATCAGGTCGATCACGGGGGGCTCGAGCACGAAGAAGCCGCCGTTGATCCAGGCATTGTCGCCGTCGGGTTTCTCCTCGAAATCGGTGACCACATCGCCGTCGAGGTGCAGGGCGCCGTAGCGGCCGGGGGGCTGGACGGCGGTGAGGGTGGCCTGCAGGCCCTCGCGGCGGTGGTGGGCGATCAGGGCGGTGATGTCCACATCGGCGACGCCGTCGCCGTAGGTGAAGCAGAAGGACTCGTCGTCGGGGAGGTAGCTGCGCACCCGGGCCAGCCGGCCGCCGGTGAGGGTGGCATCGCCGGTGTCGACCAGGGTGACCTTCCAGGGTTCGGCCTTCTGGCGGTGCACTTCCATGTGGTTGAGATCCATGTGGAAGGTGACATCACTGGTGTGGAGGAAATAGTTGGCGAAGTATTCCTTGATCACATAGCCCTTGTAGCCACAACAGATGATGAAATCGTTGATGCCGTGGTGGCTGTAGATCTTGAGGATGTGCCACAGGATCGGCTTGCCGCCGATCTCCACCATCGGCTTGGGCCGCAGGTGGGTCTCCTCGGCGAGTCGGGTACCCAGTCCACCGGCCAGGATGACGGCTTTCATCAGGGAGCAACGGGCCAGGCAGGCGGCGGCAACCTAGCAAAGGCACTCCATACCACCGAACCCAGACAGGCCGGGCGTTCTGGTGGCTGCCGCAGGCTCAGGCAGACAGGCGAAACACGACAGTTTCCTAAGCCCCAAGGCAACGCCACAGGCCACTGGGCAGCATGAAACCCCTTTCCACCACTGGCCTGTGGCCGCCCGAAGCAAGAAGCTGTCGCTGACGGAGGTCAGGGGGTTGATCCAGGGGCTCCTGGCCCAGCCTGAACTGAGCGAGGCCGATCTGCTGGCCTTCGCGCGGACCGTGAACGGGGCCGCGTTCAAGGATCCGCCGCCGCCGAAGCCCAAGGCCCCCACCGCCACCGAGATCAAGGCCAAGGTGCTGGCCCATTTCCGGTGCAAGACCGTCACCCAGCTGCGGAAGGACAAGAACTTCCAGCTCTCGATGACGGGGGAAGAGGTGGCGTTGAAGACCAAGGACGACTGGCTGGTGCTCTACCGGCGCTTCATCGGCATTCCGGCCAACGAACGGAACCTGGAGGACGGAGCCACCGTGATCAACGGCATCGACGTGCTGCAGCACTTCCGGCCCTGGGTGGTGTTCGGCCTCGACCCGAAGACCGCCACAGCCGATGAGGTGCGCGAGGCGTTTCGGCGCCTGATCCAGGTGCACCACCCCGACCACGGCGGCGATCCACGCGTGGCGGAACGCCTGCAAACCATGAAGGACTCGATCCTTGCCCTGACGCCCTGAAGCGATGCGCGACTTTTTGACGGCCCAGGAAACGGCCAGGATTCTCGGGAAACGGATTGACATCCTCTACAACATCGTCGAGGCGTTCGATGCCAGAGCCGACGACGAATGGGAGTTGGTGGAAGGCGAGCATTTCGAGTACGCCGGCCCCGCCGTGGCCGGCGCGAATGGGCGACGCCCCCGGCGCTTCAGCGAGGAGGGCGTGGAGGCCCTGGCCCGCTACATCGAAGCCACCGAGAAGACAGGCGTGCTGGGTTGGTTCCGTGAGCGGCTGTTCAACGTGAAGCAGAAGCGCAAGCAACTGTTGGTGTCGCGGCGGATCACCCAGGAGTTCATCGAGGCCGGCGGCACCCTGGAGATCCGGGGCGACCTGGCCTTCGTGAGCCGCAAAACCACGGTGGGCATCCTGCAGACCAACTACCTGGGGCTGAACAACTCCTGGAACCGGCTGCGCATCGCTGGCACCGAAGAAGGAGAAGAAGCCCTGGAGCTGAACAAGGACTTCCTGGAAAACGAGGAGCGGCAGGTGCTGATCAGCCAGCGGGGCATCGCCCGTGTGGCCCGCGACATGCGGGTCAACAGCAAGATCACCAAAATACGCCAGGCCTGGATCGAAGCCGTCGGCGATGTGGTGGAAGCCTGCTTCAACTCCGAGATCCGCTACCTCACCGAAGGGGTGGACCGGGCCATGAAGCGCGCCAAAGCGGCGGCCGGCCACCGCTGCGAGATCACAGGGGATTACTCGAAGCCGCACCGAAAGATCGATCTCGACGGCCACCATCTGTTCGACCGTCGCAGCCGCCCGGATCTGGCCGACCTCCCGGAGAACATCCTGGTGCTGGCGCCTAATCTGCACCGGGAATTCCATGGCTGGAAAAGCGGCCCGTGCACCCCCAAGGATGTGCTGGTGTTCATCGAAACGGCGCGGGGGGATCTGTTCGATCCGGTGAACTCGCGCGACATGAAACGGCTACGGACCCTGACTCACCGGCTGCAGCGGCTGCAGAGTGAGCGGGAGGGGCAGAGGGTTAGGTATCACAAGAAGTGAGCCTCATCATTGGAGGCTTACCGGTCCTTTACTTTTGAGGATGGCCGTTTTTCTGCTTGCTTCTTACATAGACGGCCTTGTTTCTTCGTAGTGTCTCGAACAAGTCAATCGCTTCAAACAAACCACTGAGCTTCGCATATCCGTAGTTGCGTGGGTCGAAGGAGGTTTGATTGGCGATGTGCGCCCCTACCGGAGATAGGTTTGACCAGCCGTCATCATCTGAAGCGCTCGATACGGCGCTCCTCAACAGATTGATGAGCTTTGTATCCTGCTTCAGCTCCTTACCGGACTTCTTAATCGCAGCAGATGCAACGGAAGTCGTTGCAGGGTCCATCGCCTGGTCAATCGTCTCTAGATACAGGAAAGTCGAGCAGGCGTAAACAAATGGCAGAGGGGTCTTGTTCTCGCCAAAACCATACACTTTCAACCCACTGGTCAGAATCCTCATGACTAAAGGAGTGAAGTCGCTGTCGCTCGATACAATTGCAAAAGCATCGAGCTTTTGTGTATACAGCAAGTCCATGGCATCGATGATCATGGCTGCATCAGTGGCATTTTTCCCTTTCGTCAGATCGAATTGCTGGACTGGGCAAATCGCATACTCCTGCAGGCACTCCTCCCAAGATCTCAAGGTTGGGCTCTTCCTGTTGCCATAGGCCCTACGAATATTGGCGATGCCATACTTTGCGATTTCCGAGACAATTGCTGCAATCTTCGCGGCTGGAGCATTGTCAGCATCAATGAGGAGTGCGATCTTGGATTCTGCTGGTTGCATCAGATTTGTATGCTGGAGTGCAATTCATAGCTTGTACTCTATCAACGGCACCTTGTGCTTGCATGGCATTCAACCGAGATCAAGTAACGCTCCAGATCAGAAGCGGGCTGGAATCTCTCGCAGAGGAGGCAACCAATGCGCCCGGCTTCAGCATCTGGTTGCTGGCAAGCAATTCATCGGTATCGGACTCTCCTATGCAGCACCTCTCCTTCGCCCTAGAATAACAGGCATATCGTCGTATATACGTCCATTAAGCAGTCTACCAGCGGCTTTCTTGTTTCGACCACCCCATTGCTTAAAAAAGAACTTAACGCCTTGCTCCACACATTGTCTCTGAATATCCAAAACCCAATCTTCTTTCATTGGCCTAGGCCGTGTCCCACTCTCACCACCAACGATTAACCAGTGAATTCCCTCAAGGTTCAGACTAGGGAGTGGACCAAGCAATGGTTCGCAGGACAAAAATCGGACATGCGCTCTAGTTTCTCTCAGTTGATCAACTCTATGAACGACACTGGTGTCTTCAACAGAGACACCCATCCAAATGTTATCTGACCATTCTAGCTCAGAAGAGACTTTCAGTAAGCGCTCAGTTCGTTTTGTCAATACCTGAAATACGTGCTGCGGATTACTATTCATTGCAGAGAAGAACTTCTTGATAAAGTCATCCGGGACTTCCTTGTGAAAAAGATCACTCATCGAATTGACAAAGACAATCTTCGGAGTCTTCCATGTATATGGCAGCGATAACTGGTCGGGATGTATTCGAACTTGAAAAGCATCTCTGTACTTCTGGACTCCCATGGCCTGCAACCTCTTGGACATAACTTCTGCATAGCAGTACTTACAGCCGGTAGAGTACTTAGTGCACCCAGTGGTCGGGTTCCACGTTAATTCGGTCCACTCTATACTTGATGTGGTCATTCAGGGAAGGAAAATGGTTGACTTAATCTGATTTTACTTATAATACTCATATGCAATATAAAATGCTCCTTTTCGAAGTCTTGTCCCAGTTGGCGATGTTAGGGATATTCTCTGGGTATTCTGCAAGTTTCTAAGAACTTCATTTGTGTGCTTCGGCAAGAATCCACGTTGTAGCGTGAAGCGGTATAGTTCAACGTTGGATCTCGGCCTTGCTCTTAGAAACTCCACTAGATCCGCCTTAAGTGGGTTGGCCTTGTACTGCGAAAGGAAGTTCAGCTGATCTTCTTGATAATGCCATCCTTTACCTTGTTCGGTGTCGATGTCCCATTTTGCTTCTAGCATCTTTTGAAATCCTAAGATGTGTGAAGTAAAAAAGAACAGGCAAAATACAGTTGATGGTCTTTCTGAATAGTAAAGGTGTCAACAAAGAACCTTTCACCTAGGAGGCTCTGGAAACCGTCTTTAACCTTCTTGATGAAACTCCACACATCGTCAAATCCTTGATCGACAAAGTCAGGAATCAATTCAACAATAAAGTCTTTGAGGGCCTCTGGTGTTCCATTGCTTGCGAACCGATACATAAACTGTGTCGGCAGCCAGAGTAGCACCTCAACGCAACTAGATGCCATTAAACCAGCGATCTGCGAACCACTTATATGTTTGTATTCATATGGGTCTATAAACACGAAAGTTCTCTGTCTCTGAGATCGAAGTTTCTGAAACGTTTGAAGCAACTGATCGAGCTTGCTCTGGTAATCTAAGGATGAATAGGCAATACTTCCAAAATCAGGGTAGTGAAGAGACTTGGCGGCGACAGCTGATATGACTTTCTCAACCTTTTTCGCATCCAGATCGTTGAAGTGGCAATTGACTGGAGGGATGAGGCGCCTCTTCGCAGGATTCGAAAAATGAATATCATTTATCTGTCTATGGATAAGAAGCGGGCTTCCTTCGCCTCCATTCTCATAAACTCCTTCTCCACAGAAGAGGTCATAGACATGTATTTCCTTCGTATAGCTATCGTTGCAGATAATATTCAGATACCTTTTCAGATACTCGGACAATAGCCTGACTTTTGCCTGCGAATGATTAAGAAGATGACTCTTCGAATCCTTTTTCATTATCACTTCTCTCGAGAGTCATTTATAGTATTCAGACATGTCAAGTCAGGGGAGGCATGTTTGGGTAACGCTTGGGTTACCTCGGGCCAAGCCTCATGCGGCATACCAGCCATGGGCCAACGGTCGCCTGAAAATCAAAAACAGTTTAGTGGTACATCTGTACTTACCTGCCCTCTCGCGGCCACAATGCAACTTTCCTTAAAACTGATTGGCGCCCTGCCAACTTGTTCTCCGACGGTTCCGTGAACCGCCCCCAGCTGACAGTCCCATTACCGATAAGACAACTGAGCTAACAGCAGACAGTCTCTGCAACCTTTGGCCTGCAACGCCACTCTATCCAGCGACGCCAACCCCAGCCGCAGTCAACGAGTCCGTGAACCCCTTGTGTCATCGGCTACAACCGAGCGCCATACCGTGATTCAACCAGGATGCTCCAGCGGCAGCCCCTGCGCCTTCCAGGCCCGCAGGCCGCCGCGCATGTTGGCCACTTGGCTCAGCCCTTTCTTCTGCAACTGCTGCGTGGCCAGAGCCGAGCGGCTGCCGGAGTGGCAGAGCACCACCGTGGGGCGATCATTGGGGATCTCGCTGGCTCGCGCCGGCAACTCGGGCAGGGGGATCAGCAGGCTGCCCGGAATGCGACCGTCCGGGCCCTGCACCTCCGCTTCGGAACGCACGTCCACCAGCGTCAGGGTCTCGCGGTGGTCGGCCACCCAGTCGGCCGTCAGTTCCGGCAGGCCGGCAGAGCTGCGCTCGATCGGTGCCCAGTCGTCCGCCTCCTCCAGGCCACCGTCGGCGGGCCGGCCGGAGCGCAGGTTGGCCGGCAGGGCCACGGATATCCGGTTGGGGTGGGGGAGGTGCAGGTTCTCCATGTAGCCCACGAAGTCGCGCTCGTCGGCCTCGCCCCCGAGCCGGGCGTTGTAGGCCTTCTCCTCGGCCACCGAACTCACCGCCCGGCCGCTGTAATCGTGGGCCGGGTAGAGCAGGCAGTGGTCGGGCAGCGACAGGATCTGCCCGGTGATTGAGTGGTACAGGGTGGCGGCATCCCCCTGCTGAAAGTCGCAGCGGCCGCAGCCCCGCACCAGCAGGGCATCGCCGGTGAAGGCCATGGTGTGGTCGTCGAGCACAACGCTGAGGCAACCGTCGGTGTGGCCGGGGATGGCGCGCACCTCCAGATGGCGGCCGCCGAAGCTCACCCGATCCCCATGGCGCAGGGGCAGGGTCACGTTCTCGGCCCCGGCGACGGCGGCCAGGGCGATGGCGCAGCCGGTGGCCCGGTGCAGCCGCCAGCTACCGGTCACGTGGTCGGCGTGCACGTGGGTGTCGAGACTGGCGACCAGCTCGATGCCCAGCTCGCGGATCAAGGAAAGATCCCGCGGGTGCTGCTCATACACCGAATCGATCAGCACCCCCTGCCGGGAGGCCACATCCGCCAGCAGGTAGGTGAAGGTGCTGGTCTCGGCGTCGAACAGCTGCCGCAGCAGCAGCGGCGCACCGCCGGCGGCGGCCGCCAGGGCGAAGGGAGCGTTGGAAGCCATCGCGTCGGGGGCGTCAGCCCTGCAGCTTGGGGCGGCCTTCCGCCAGCACCCCCTGCAGATAGGCGCCCACGAACATCCCGGCCAGGCCGATCAGCACCGGCCCGTTGCCGATGCCGAGGCTGGCCACCGCCGCCCCGGGGCACAGGCCGCACAGGCCCCAGCCCACACCGAAGATCACGGCGCCCGGCACGGTGCCGGCCAGCATCGGCTTCACCTCATGGGAGAAGGGCAGCCCCAGCAGCGTGGTCTCCCGCAGCCGCGGGGCCAGCCGGAAGCCGATGGTGGTGACCGCCAGGGCCGCCGCCATCACCAGCAGCAGGCCGAGGTCGCGCAGCTGCAGGAAGCTCAGCATCACCTCGGGCCGGGCCATGCCGCTCAGCGCCAGCCCATAGCCGAACAGACCACCGCCCAGCAGGATCGAGAACAGGCGCTTCATGGGGTCACCCCCAGCAGCATCACGACCCGGGCGGTGACGATGGCCACCGCCATGAACACGGCCACCGCCAGCAGCGAGGCCCGCGAGAACGAGGCGACGCCGCAGATGCCGTGGCCGGAGGTGCAGCCCGAGGAGAGGCGGGTGCCGAAGCCCACCAGGAGCCCACCCAGCGCCAGCCGCCACCAGCCCTCCGCCGTGACGAAGAACGCCTGGTGGGTCGCGGCGTACAGCCAGGCGCCGAGCACCATGGCCAGGGCGAACAGCAGCCGCCACTGGCGCGAGCTGCGCTCAGCCGTGAGCGGCGTGACGTAGGTGAGCGTGGAGCTCAGGACGGAACTCGCCCCGGCTTTGACGCCGAGGGTGAGGTACATGACCATCAGTCCCAGTCCGAGGAACAGCCCCCCGGCCAGATAGGAGGTGACGCCATTGGGGAAGAGGAAGCCCAATCGATGCGGTCACCGACGACGCCTGGACCATAAACACGTCGTTGGCGGCGGGCAACTCAGACCCCCAGCGGTTCCCCCTGGGCCTTCTTCTGCTCGGCCAGCACCTGCTCGAGACCCTCGATGTCTTCGTCGGTGATCTTGGTCTGCATCGGGCAGTGCTTGGGACCGCACATCGAGCAGAACTCGGCCTGCTTGTAGATGTCGGCCGGCAGGGTTTCGTCGTGGTACTCCCGGGCCCGTTCCGGATCCAGGCTCAGGTCGAACTGCTTGTTCCAGTCGAAGGCGTAGCGGGCGCGGCTGAGTTCGTCGTCGCGGTCGCGGGCTCCCGGGCGGTGGCGGGCGATGTCGGCGGCGTGGGCGGCGATCTTGTAGGCGATCAGGCCCTCGCGCACATCTTCGGCGTTGGGCAGGCCCAGGTGCTCCTTCGGCGTCACGTAGCAGAGCATCGCCGTGCCGTGCCAGCCGGCCAAGGCGGCGCCGATGGCGCTGGTGATGTGGTCGTAGCCGGGGGCGATGTCCGTCACCAGCGGACCGAGCACGTAGAAGGGCGCCTCGCTGCACTCCTCCATCTGCTTCTTGACGTTGAACTCGATCTGGTCCATCGGCACATGGCCCGGACCCTCCACCATCACCTGCACGTCGTGCTTCCAGGCGCGGCGGGTGAGTTCACCCAGCGTCTTCAGTTCCGCCAGCTGGGCCGCATCGGAGGCATCGTGCTGGCAGCCGGGCCGCAGGGAATCCCCCAGGGAGAAGCTGCAGTCGTAGCGCTTGAAGATCTCGCAGATGTCATCGAAGCGGGTGAACAGCGGGTTCTGGCGGTGGTGGTACAGCATCCACTGGGCCAGGATGCCGCCGCCGCGGCTCACGATCCCTGTGAGACGTCCCTTCACCTTGGGCAGGTGCTCGATCAGCAGGCCCGCGTGGATCGTCTGGTAGTCGACGCCCTGCTGGCAGTGCTTCTCGATCACATGCAGGAAGTCGTCCTCGTCGAGCTTCTCGATCATCCCGTGCACGCTCTCCAGCGCTTGGTACACCGGCACCGTGCCGATCGGCACCGTGGAGGCGTTGATGATCGCCGTGCGCACCTCATCAAGGTTCACGCCGCCGGTGGAGAGGTCCATCACCGTGTCGGCGCCGTACTTCACCGCCAGCTTCAGCTTGGCCACCTCCTCATCGAGGTCGGAGGCATTGGGGGAGGCGCCGATGTTGGCGTTCACCTTGCACTTGGAAGCAATGCCGATCGCCATCGGCTCCAGGCCAGGGTGCTCGATGTTGGCGGGGATGATCATGCGGCCCCGGGCCACCTCCTCCATCACCAGGCTCTCGGGCAGGTTCTCCCGTTTGGCCACGTAGGCCATCTCCTCGGTGATCACCCCCTGGCGGGCGTAATGCAGCTGGGTGACGTTGGCTTGACCACGACGCTTCTGGATCCAGGCGCTGCGCATGACGGGCTACGGCAAAGGACGGGGGCGCTGCCGGAGACTGGTTTCACATTCCTGTTCCACTTCCCTGCGCCGGCATGACCCGGATCAGGTTCGGAGGGTGTGATCTCAGCCCTGGGCGAAGCGATCGGTGGATCCTGCGCCGGGCACCCCTAGTGACGCTCGAAACCTAGCAAGGCTGAACGGGGGAGGGGCCAGGGCTGAATGGGTCGGGGCCAGGGCCGAACAGGGACAGGGCTCCGCAACCATGACTTCCGGTTCTGTACACGCTGTACAGGTCACGGAATCGGCGCGCGCCCCCATCGCCAGGGACCACGACCCGCCGGATCGGCGCAGGTGGAGCCGCAGGTGAGGGCGCAGGCGCAGGTGTCAGGCCTGCAGGCCGTCCAAAGCAATGGCCGTGACGCGATGGTCGCCGTCGCCCTGCAGCGCCGCCAGGGCTTCGCGGGCCTGGGCCGCCTCCGGCCCCCAACCCCCACGCACCAAGCGCCCCAGGATCTCGGCCCCGCCGGCCCGCACCGTGCCGTCGCCATCGGTCACCGCCTCCCGGGCCAGCTCCAGCAGCCAGGCCGGCGGCATCGCCTCCTGCTCCGCCAGGGCCGAGAGGATGCTGCAGCGCACCAGCCACTGGTCGTCGGCCACGAAGGCCTCCCGCAGCAGGGGCCAGGCCCGCTCCACCCCGTAACTGGCCAGGGCGTTGGCCGCCTCGGCGCGCACGTTGGCGTCCTCGTCCTGGCGCACCGCCTTCTCCAGGGCCGCCCAGCCGGCCTCGCTGCGCTTCACACCCAGGCCGGCGCAGGCCAGCGAGCGGATCACGAAGGTGGTCTGCTCCAGCCCCAGCAGCAGCAGCGGGATCGCCGCCTCCGGTTCCACCCCCCGCAGCCCGGCCAGGGCCGGCATGGCCCGGCTCGGATCACCGGAGGCGATCGCCTGCCGCACCGCTTCCAGATCGGGGGTGGACTCACTCACGGGGATCAGGGCGGGGATCCTTCACCTTGGCGCAGCTCGCCGCCGGCCGGGGGTCCCAGGCGCAGGGTCCGCAGCAGCTCGGCCCGCCGCCGCCGCCGCCGGATCCAGCTGGTGGTGAGCAGGCCGACGCCGATCACCAGGGCGGGCACGGCCAGCAGCCGGTCGGACCCCTGGCGGGTGAACAGCACCAGCAGGGCCAGCAAGATCAGCAGCGGCGAGGAGAGCGCCAGCAACGCCGCCCGGAAGCGGGAAGGCCGACGGCCCCTCAAACCGGCTGCTCCATCCAGCGCAGCAGGCTGAGGGTGAGCACCTTGATGCCCACCTCCAGGCAGCCCTCGTCGGGATCGAAGCTGTTGCTGTGCAGGGGCGTGCAGCCGCCGGGCCCGGCCACCCCCAGGCGGAACATGGTGCCGCGGGTGCCCTCCAGCAGCTGGGCGAAGTCCTCGGCCCCCAGGGACGGCTGCTCCAGCCACTGTACCCGGGAGCGGCCCAGCAGCCCCACGGCCGTGTCGGCCACCAGCTGGGTGAGCTCCGGATCGTTGTGCACCGGCGGCGAGATGCAGCGGTAATGCACCCGGGCCTCGCCGCCGTGGCCCTGGCAGAGGGCGTGCACCGTGTCCTCGATCCAGCCCGGCAGCTGGGCGTGCACCTCCAGATCCAGGCAGCGCACCGTGCCCAGCAGCCGCACGTGGTCGGCGATCACGTTGAAGGCCTTGCCCCCCTCGATCAGCCCGAAGCTCACCACCACCGGATGGAGCGGATCCAGCCGCCGGCTGATCGCCTCCTGCAGGCCGCTCACCACCCGGGCGGCGATCCAGATCGCGTCGGTGCTCTGGTGCGGCCGGGCGCCGTGCCCCCCCTCCCCCAGCACCTCCACCTCCAGCTCCCCCGCCGCGGCCGTGAGGCTGCCGCTGCGCACCCCCACCGTGCCCACCTCCAGGCTCGGAAACACATGCACGCCGAACAGGGCCTGCACCCCCTCCATCGCCCCATCGGCCCGCATCCAGGCGGCCCCCTCCGCCGTCTCCTCCGCCGGCTGGAACAGCAGCCGCACCCGGGCCGTGAGTCGGTCGGCCACGCCGGCCAGCAGCCGCGCCACCCCCAGACCCACGGTGGTGTGGATGTCGTGGCCGCAGGCATGCATCAGGCCCTGGCGGCTGGAGGCGTAGGGCAGCTCGGTGCGCTCCTCGATCGGCAGGGCATCCATGTCGGCCCGCAGGGCCACCAGCGGCGCCCCCACCGGCCCCAGCTCGGCCACCACCCCGGTGCGACCCACCCCTTCGCGCACCTCCCAGCCCCAGCGCCGCAGCTCACCGGCCACCAGGGCGGCGGTCTGCTGTTCGTGGCCGCTCAGCTCGGGGTGGCGGTGGATATGGCGGCGGATCTGGATCAGCTCCGGCAGCAGCGTCTGCAGGGTGTCCTCCAGCCCCAGGGCGTCGCAGGTGGCATCAGCCGGGGCCATGGGGGACAGGGGGGGAGGCGTCATGGACGGGGGTGGTTCAGGAGGCCAGGGCCAGGAACTGGGCCAGAGCCTGCACGGGCACGGGCGGCCAGCGCCGTATCTGCAGCAGCCATTCTTCCTGCCGGTAGCGGGGATCGAGACCGGAGGCCGCGGCCCAGTGGCTCTCGGCCTCGCCCCGGGCCCCCCGCCGCCACAGCAGCGCCGTAAGGCCAGCGCGGGCATCGGCGAACAGGGGATAGCGGCGGATCAGGTCGCGCAGCTGCTTCTCCGCCACCGAGATGTCCCCCAGCTGGAAGGCGGCCAGGGCGGCGCTGGAGCGGGCCATGGCGAAGCCCGGCCGGGCGGCGGCGGCCGCTTCGAAGCACTGGCGGGCCGCCGGCCAGTCGCCCCGGGAGCCCTCCACGTTGCCCAGGTTGTAGAGAGCGGAGGCATCCTCCGGATGGCGTTCCAGGATCCAGGCGTAGTCGGCCGCCGCCTCCGGCCAGAGGCCCAGGGACTCCTCGGCGGTGCCGCGGTTGAGGTGGGGATCGGCGCTGGCGGGCTCCAGCGCGATCGCGCGGTCCTGGTCGGCGATCGCCGCCCGCGCGTCCCCCAGGGCCAGCTGCACGTTGCCGCGGTTGCTCCAGGCCGAGGCGTCCTCGGGGGCCAGATCCACCACCCGGTCCCACAGGGGCAGGGCCTCGCCGAAGCGCCCCTCGCGGCTGGCGGCCAGGGCCTGCTCGAACAGCGACGGCAGCGACGCCGTTCCCGCCGCCGGGCCCGCCGCTGCCCCCGCCGCTGCGGCAGCGTCGGCCCGCAGCGCCGGCGGCCAGGCCAGCAGCCCCACCAGCAGCACCAGCAGGGCCAGCACCGCCACGCCGCGCCGCCTCATGCCGCCACCGCGGACGCACCATCGAGGTGGGCGCGGCCGGCGGGGGTGACGATCCGCCCCCGGGGGGTGCGCTGCAGGAAGCCCAGCTGCAGCAGGTAGGGCTCCACCACCGCTTCCAGGGTGGCGGGGTCCTCCCCCAGCCCTGCCGCCAGGGTTTCGAGCCCCACCGGCCCGCCGCCGTAGGCCTCGAGCATCAGGCGCAGCAGGCGCCGGTCGCTGGCATCGAGGCCGCGCCCGTCCACCCGGTGCAGGGAGAGGGCCTCCTCCACCAGCGCCGCATCGATGCGGCCGTGGCCCCCCACCGCCGCCACGTCCCGCACCCGGCGCAGCAGCCGGTTGGCGATGCGGGGCGTGCCCCGGCAGCGGCGGGCCACCTCCTGGGCGGCGCAGGGCTGCAGGACCAGCTGCAGCAGGCCGGCGGCCCGCACCACGATCGCCTCGAGGTCGTCGAGGCCGTAGAACTCCAGCCGCTGGATCAGGCCGAAGCGATCCCGCAGCGGCGAGCTCAGCGAACCGGCGCGGGTGGTGGCCCCCACCAGGGTGAACGGGGCCACCTCCAGGCTGCGGGTGCGGGCCGTGGTGCCCTTGCCGACGGTGAGATCGAGGCGGAAGTCCTCCATCGCCGGGTAGAGGATCTCCTCGGCCACCCGGTTGAGCCGGTGGATCTCATCGATGAACAGCACCTCACGGGGCTGCAGGTTCACCAGCAGGCCGACGATGTCGCGGGGGCGCTCCAGGGCCGGGGCGCTGGTGATCCGGCAGCGCACCCCCAGCTCCTCGGCCAGCACCAGGGCCATGGTGGTCTTGCCCAGGCCCGGGGGGCCGTAGAGCAGCACGTGGTCGAGGGCCTCCTCGCGGCGGCGGGTGGCCTCCACGGCGATGCGCAGCACCTGCTTCAGCTCGCTCTGGCCGATGTAGTCATCCAGCCGGCGGGGCCGCAGGCCGTCCTCCCGCACGGGGGGCTCCTCGACGGCGGCGGTGGGGTCCACGAGCCGCTCCGGAGCCGCCCCGGACCGCGGCCCCCGGGGAGCGGGTGCGGCCGTTCCTCCCGAAGAGATGATCGCCATGGTTGGAGGGTACCGGCTGCTGCCTAGGGTCGGGGAGCACCCAGGTGAACAGGAACGCGGCGATGGCGAAGGGGCCCGGCAGGAAGGGCGGTGGCGCCAAGGGCGCCGACCCGGCCAACCGGCTGCTGGCCGACAACCGGCTGGCCAGACACCAGTACGAGATTCTCGAAACCCTCGAGACCGGCGTCGAACTGCTCGGCACCGAGGTGAAATCGATCCGGGCCGGCCAGGTGAACCTGCGCGACGGCTTCTGCCTGATCCGCAACGGCGAGATGCAGCTCCACAACGTCCACATCTCCCCCCACAGCCACGCCGGCAAGTTCTTCAACCACGAGCCCCTGCGGGTGCGCAAACTGCTGGCCCACCGCCGCGAGATCGACAAGCTGCGCGTGGCCCTCGATCAGAAGGGCCTCACCCTGATCCCGCTGAACCTGCACCTGAAGGGCTCCTGGATCAAGATCACCATCGGCCTGGGCAAGGGCCGCAAGCTGCACGACAAGCGCGCCGACGAGAAGAACAAGCAGATCGCCAAGGAGACCCGGGCCGCCGTTGCCCGGCTCTGAACTCCGGCCTCAGTTGCTGGGCGGTGCGGGGGGCGCCGGTGGGGCCGCCGGGGCGGCCGGTGCCGGTGTGGCGCCGGGGGTGGCCGGAGCGGGGGTGGCCGGCGTGTCCTGGGGCTCCTCGGGGGCCGGGGGCGCATCCGGCGCCGGCGGCGGCGTGGGGGCCGGCGGATCGGCCCGCAGCGACAGGCGGATCAGGGCCGGGGCGACGCCGTCGTTGGTGAGCAGCAGCTGCACCGGCGAGCTCTTCTGGGAGTCGAGGGTGACCACCCGCAGCGGCCCCCTCGGCTCCAGCAGGGTGCCCCCGGCCGAGTAGACACTCATCTGCAGCAGCGGCGAACCGCTGACGCCGAGGGCGAGGCCGTGGCCGGCGGGCAGGCGGATCGGGAACAGGCGCGCCCCGCTGGCGGGCACCTCGGCCGACAGCACCTGGGCGTTGCCGGAGGGGGCCTCGATCGGCTCGATCCTCAGGTTCTCCAGCATCATTTCGGCGGCCGCGTACCAGATCTGGCGGAAGGGTTCCGGCGGCATCGCCTGGGAGGCGCGGCTCGGCAGCAGGTTCTGGACGCTGGCCGACACCAGCTCCCGCAGCACCGCCGGGCTCAGCCCCTGGCGCACGAAGCCGCCCTGGCGCTGCTCCCAGTCGCTGGCACTGAAGCTGCCCAGCCGGCGCCGCAGGGGCAGGGGCAGCTGCTCCACCCGGGCCAGCCATTCCTCGGCCAGTTCGTTCCACACCCGCCGCAGCGGCACATCCTCCAGGGAGTCGGAGGGGAGGCGGCCGTTGCGCTCGGGGTACTGGGCCAGCAGGGCCGCATCCACCAGACTCAGGAACCAGGCCCGGTCCACCTGCATGGCCCGCAGGCGGTTGAGCAGCTGCTGGCGCTGGTCCACCTCCGAGGGGGGCAGGCTGCTGGGGAGCTCGCTCTGGCCGCCGGGGGCCGGGGCGGCCACCTTGCCGCGGCTCAGCCACCACCAGCCCACCGCCGTCCCCACGACGGCCGAGAGCACCAGGGCGATCAGCACCGGCCAGAAGCCCCCCTCCGCCTCCTCCTCCCGTTCCTCATGGCGACGCCGCACGCTGTCGGTGACGGCCACGGCGGCCGGCGGCGGTGGCGTGGTGGCGGCGGCCGTGCGCAGCGGCAGCTGGGGCTCCGCCCGCTCCACGGCTGGCCGGCGGGGGGCTGCCGCGACATCTGCCGCGACATCCGCCGCGATGGCGGCCGCGATCGCCGCCTCGGCGGCGGCCGGGGCCGATGGCGGCGGCGGCGGGGCGGCAGGGGCGGCCTCGGGCACCAGCACCACGGTGCGGTCGGCCCGCGGCACCGGGCCCGTGCTGTCGGGCATCGCCAGGGACTGGAACGCCACCAGGGCCTGGCCGGCGGAGGCGAAGCGCTCCTCGGGGTGGCGGCTGAGCAGGCGCTGCAGGTGGCGCAGCAGCTCCGGCTCGTGCTCCAGGGCCGCCGGCCAGCGCCACTGCATCGTCGCCGGATCCAGCAGGCGCTCGGGCCCATCCCCGCTCAGCAGCACCAGGGACACCACGCCCAGGGCATGCAGATCCATCCAGGGCTGGGCGGGCTCGCCCCTGGCCAGCTCCGGCGGGGCGTAGCCCGGGGTGGCCCCCAGCAGCCGCTCGCCGGCGGGGCCGGCGGAGGTGCCGCGCACCAGGCCGAAATCGAGGGGCACCGGCAGGCCGTCGCTGTCGCGGCGCAGCAGGTTGGCGGGGCTGAGGTCCCCGTGCAGCAGGTCCTGGCTGTGCAGGGCGGCGAGCACCGGCAGCAGCTGGCGCAGCAGCAGCAGCACCTCCCCCGCCCCGAACACCAGCTGGCGTTCGGCGCGCAGCTCCAGCAGCTGCTGGTAGGTGCGGCCCGCCTGCCACTCGCGCACCAGCCAGAGCTGGCCCTCGGCCTCGATCACGGCGCCGATGCGGGGGACCTGGGGATGGAGCACCCCCTGCAGCCGCGACCACAGCTCCCGGGCCCGGGCCTGGTCCTGCTCCGGCCCGATGCGGCGCAGGGCCACGGGCCCATCGGCGGCCAGCTGGTCACTCGCCTGCCACAGCTCCCCCTGGGGCCCGCCCGTCTCCGCTCCGAGACGGCGCTCGAGCCGGTAGCGGCCGCCGATCACCTGGCCCTGGGCTGCGGTCATGGGATCAGGGCCGTGCCGGTGCGCTGGGGCTGCTCGAGGCCGCGGCCTGCCAGCCAGTCCGGGTCGTAGAGGCGGGAGCGGTAGCGATCGCCGCTGTCACACAGGACGGTGACGATGCGATGGCCGGGGCCCAGGCGCCGGGCCGTCTCCACCGCCGCCGCCACGTTGATCCCCACCGATCCGCCCATGAACAGGCCCTCCTGCCAGAGCAGGCCGTAGATCGTGCGCAGGGCCATGGGGTCGTCGATCCTCACCGCGTCGTCGATTGGTGCCCCCTCCAGATTGGCGGTGACGCGGCTGTTGCCGATGCCCTCGGTGATCGAGTTGCCCTCGCTCTTCAGGGTGCCGTCGGTGGCCCAGCTGTAAAGGGCGCTGCCGCAGGGATCGGCCAGGACGCAGCGGACCCTGGGGTCCTGCTCCTTGAGATAGAGGGCCACCCCGGCGTAGGTGCCGCCGGTGCCGGTGGCGGCCACCCAGGCATCCAGCCGGCCCCCGGTCTGCTGCCAGATCTCCGGCCCGGTGCTGCCGTAATGGGCGCGCCGGTTGGCGAGGTTGTCGAACTGATTGGCCCACACGGCACCGGGCGTCCCCTCGGCGATGCGGCCCGAGAGGCGCACATAGTTGGCCGGGTCGCTGTAAGGCACGGCGGGCACCGTGTGCACCTCGGCGCCGAGGCTGCGCAGCAGGCCGATCTTCTCCGCCGACTGGGTCTCGGGGATGACGATCAGGCAGCGGTAGCCGCGGGCGTTGCAGAGGTGGGTGAGGCCGATGCCTGTGTTGCCGGCGGTCCCCTCCACCACCGTGCCCCCCGGCTTCAGTTGGCCGCTGGCTTCCGCCTCCTGGAGGATGCCCAGGGCGGCCCGGTCCTTCACCGACCCGCCGGGGTTCATGAATTCCGCCTTCCCCAGAATCTCGCAGCCGGTGAGGGCGCTGAGGGCATGGAGCCGGATGAGCGGCGTTCCGCCGACCGCCCCGCTGAAGCCCTCGGTGATCCCGGTGCTCATGCCGTCGCTGTGGGCTCCCATGCGGCTGGCCTTCTCCATCGCTGCGTGGCCGGATCGTAGGGAACATCCCTATGGTCGGCCCCAGAGGACGGCAGGACCATGGGCTCCAAGGCACACGCGCCGGCGGACATCACCTGCCTCCTGCAACGGCTCCAGGCGGTCCGCCAGCACAGTGAACGCCTGATCGAGGGTCTGGAACCGGAGGACCTCTGCCTCCAGGGCATGGCCGATGCCAGCCCCGCCAAGTGGCACCTGGGGCACACCACCTGGTTCTTCGAGACCTTCCTGCTGGAACCCCACCTGCCGGGCCACGCCACGCCCGACCGCCGCTGGGGCCACCTGTTCAATTCCTATTACGAGGCGGTCGGCAGCCGCCACCCCCGCCCCGAACGGGGTCTGCTCACCCGGCCGGCCATCGGCGAGGTGCTGGCCTGGCGCCGGCGCGTCGACGCCGGGCTGGAGACGCTGCTGCTGGAGCTGGATCGGGGCCCCGCCGAGGCTGCCGCCCCGCTGCTGGAGCTGGTGGAACTGGGGCTGCAGCACGAGCAGCAGCACCAGGAGCTGCTGCTGATGGATCTGCTGGACGGCTTCAGCCGCAACCCCCTGGAGCCCGCCTATGGCGTCGAGCCCCCCGGCGCCGGGGCGGCGGACACCACCGGCGGCTGGCGCTCCCACCCTGGCGGCCTGGTGGAGATCGGCCACGCCGGCGCTGGCTTCCACTTCGACAACGAGGCCCCCCGCCACCGCCAGTGGCTGGAGCCCTTCAGCCTCGCCGAAACCCTCGTCACCAACGAGGCCTACACCGCCTTCATCGCCGATGACGGCTACCGGCGGCCGGAGCTGTGGATGAGCGAGGGCTGGGCGCTGGTGCAGCAGCACGGCTGGAGCGCACCGCGCTACTGGCGCGGCGAATGGGAATTCAGCCTGGCGGGCCGCCGGCCGCGGCACCCCCAGGCGCCCGTGCGGCACGTCAGCTGGTTCGAGGCCGATGCCTTCGCCCGCTGGAGCGGCGGCCGCCTGCCGAGCGAAGCCGAATGGGAGCTGGTGGTGGCGGAAGCCACCCAACCGGGCAGCCGCCCCCTGCCCCAGTCCTTCGGCGCCCTCTGGCAATGGACCGCCAGCCCCTACCGGCCCTACCCGGGCTTCCGCCCCGCCCCCGGTGCCGTCGGGGAATACAACGGCAAGTTCATGACCTCCCAGTTCGTGCTCCGCGGCAGCGGCTTCCTCACCCCGGCGGGCCACGCCCGCCCCACCTACCGCAACTTCTTCGGGCCCCACTGCCGCTGGATGGCCGCCGGGCTGCGGCTGGCCCGCAACGGCGCACACGACCGTACCGGCACTCCATGCTGATCGACCTCCATCCCGAGCCGGCCGACATGGCCCGGCTGGTGATCGACGGCATGGGCCGCCGCCCGAAGCAGCTGCCGGCCTGGCTGCTGTATGACGCCGAGGGGTCCCGCCTGTTCGAGGCGATCTGCGAGCAGCCGGAGTACGGCCTCACCCGCACCGAGACGGCCCTGCTGGAGGCGCGGGCGCCCGAGCTGGCCGCCGCCCTCGGGCCCGGGGTGGTGGTGGAGTTCGGGGCCGGCAGCGCCCGCAAGGTGAGCCCCCTGCTCAGCGCCCTGGAGCCGGCCGCCTATGTCGCCCTCGACATCAGCGCCGACCACCTGGCCCCCGCCTGCCGGGCCCTGCAGCAACGCCATCTGGAGCTGCCGGTGCTCGGCATCTGCTGCGACTACAGCCGCCTGGAGCAGCTGCCCGACCACCCCGCCCTGGAGGGCCACGGCCGGCTGGGCTTCTACCCGGGGAGTTCGATCGGCAACTTCGACCCCGCCGGCGCCCAAGACCTGCTGCGCCAGTTCCGCCGGCTGCTGGGGCCGGACAGCCGCCTGCTGATCGGCATCGACCAGCCCAAGGCGGTGGAGCGGCTGGAGGCGGCCTACAACGACGACGCCGGCTGGTCGGAGGCCTTCGCCCGCAACCTGCTCACCCGGCTCAACCGGGATCTGGAGGGCGATTTCCACCCCGACGACTTCCACTACCGGGCCTGGTGGGAGGCCGACCCGTCCCGCATCGCCATGGCCCTGGTGAGCCGCCGGGAGCTCACCGTGCATCTGGCTGGGCGGTCCTGGCCGTTCGCGGCCGGCGAGCCGCTGATCACCGAGTACAGCCACAAGTACGCCCCCGAGGCCTTCCTGGCCCTGGCCGCTGAAGCCGGCTGGCGGGGGGCGGGCCGCTGGAGCGATGCCGCCGGCGATTTCGCCCTGCACCTGCTGGTGCAGGCAGACTCGGAACAGCACCGGAGCACGCCATGAGCAGGGAGGAGCAGCGTCAGTCCATGCGCGGGGTGCGCGAGGGGCTGATCGAGGAACTCGAGGATCTCTACCGCAGGGCCTTCGACCGCATCGGCGAGCAGGACCTGGGCGAAGGGGCCATCGCCCGGCTCACCCAGCTGCTGCTGCGCTCCCGGGAGGCGGCCATCACCCCCCTGCAGGAGGAGATCGAGGCGCCCCTGATCACCCGCGCCCCCGGCGAACCGGTGCCATGAGCAGCAGCTGGCTGGAGGAACTGGAGGCGCGGCTGGATCAGCAGCTGGAGGGCTTCCTGCGCACCAATCCCCAGCAGGAGGAGCTGCTGCGGGAGCAGGCCGCCCGCGACCGCCAGCGGCAGCTGCTGGCGGAACGGGTGCGCCTGCGCCAGCAGGCCCAGGAGCAGCGGCGCGAACTGCTGCGGCTGGCCGAGGAGATCCGCCAGTGGCAGGAGCGCACCGGCCGGGCCCGGGCCGCCGGCGCCGAGGACCTGGCCGGCCGAGCCGAGCAGCATGTGACCGGGCTGATGGACCAGGGACGCCACCGCTGGCGCGCCCTGGCCGATCTGGGCCAGCGCTTCGCCGGCGTGGAGCAGGAACTGGCCGAGCTCACCACCCGGCCCCGCCCCGGCGCCGCCCCCACCCCCGACCTGGAGGCCGACTGGGCCCATTTCGAGGCCCAGCAGGAGCTGCAGGAGCTGAAGCGCCGCAACCAGCGCTGAACCCCGCCGCCCCATGGGTTTCCTGCTCTCGAAACTGCTGCCGCTCGGCCTCTACCCCCTCGGCCTGGCCCTGCTGCTCCAGATCGCCGGCCTGCTGGGCGGCCAGCGCCGCTTCGGCCCGGTGCTCTCCGGGGTGGGCATCGCCCTGCTCTGGCTGGCGGCCACGCCCCTGCTGAGCCGGCAGCTGGTCTGGAGCCTGGAGGAGCGGGCCGCCCGGCTGACGCCGTCGCCGATCCCCAGCGCCGATGCGGTGCTGGTGCTGGGCGGCGGCCTGCGGCCCGCCCTGCCGCCGCGCCAGGGGGTGGAGGTGAACGAGGCCGGCGACCGGCTGCTGCGCGCCGTGGCGCTGATGCGGGAGGGCAAGGCCCCCTGGCTGCTGGTGACCGGCGGCAAGGTCACCTTCATGGCCAACGATCCGGCAGCCGGCGAGGCCCGGCTGGCCAAGGCCCTGGCCACCAGCCTGGGGGTGGCGGCCGACCGGATCGTGACCAGCGAGGAGGGGCGCAATACCGGCGAGGAGGCCGGCGCCCTGGTGCGGGTGGCCCGGCAGCGGGGCTGGAACTCCCTGCTGCTGGTCACCAGCGCCACCCACCTGCCCCGTTCCCTGGCCACCCTGCGCCGGGCCGCCCCGGACCTGCGGATCATCCCGGTGGCGTGCGACTTCCAGCTGCCCGAGCGGCGCTCCTTCGGCACCCCCACCCTGGCGGGCACCGTGATGGGGGTGCTGCCCAGCGCCGAAGCCCTGGTGCTCACCACCACGGCCATGCGTGAACATCTGGGCCTGCTGGCCTACCGGCTGCGGGGCTGGATCTGAAGGGAATCGCTCGCTGGACGAGGCGGGGGGTTACTTCTTGGGCGCCGGCGGCACCAGGCTCACACCTTCGGGCGGCGGGGTGGGGTCGGGATCGGCGATGAGCATGTGCTGCAGCACGATCTCCGGACGTTCACTGTCCCGCCAGCGGATGCGGTAGGCGGGCATCTTGGTGCCCCGGCTGGTGGTCTGCTCCACGGGCTCCATGACCCAGCCACGGCGAGATCGCCCCTGGGGATTGCGCTTCACCACAGCATCGGCGTGTTGAAAGCGAAAACCGACGCGCTCACCACTCATACCAGAGCCCCGAGGGGGAGAAGGCCTACTGGGGAGCATTATCCCACTGCGTCGGTTCCGGCCTGGTTGCGGGCCTCCGGGCGCAGCAGGGGGAAGGCGATCACGTCGCGGATCGAGGGGCTGTCGGTGAGCAGCATGGCGAGGCGATCGATGCCGATGCCGAGACCGCCGGTGGGGGGCATGCCCACCTCCAGGGCGTGCAGAAAATCCTCGTCCACCGTCTGGGCTTCGGGGTCCCCCGCCTGGCGGCGCAGCTGCTGTAGCTCGAGCCTGGCCCGCTGATCCAGCGGGTCGATCAGCTCACTGAAGGCGTTGGCCGTCTCCCGCCCGACGATGAACAGCTCGAAGCGCTCCACCAGCCCCGGCTTGCTGCGGTGGGCCCGGGCCAGGGGCGAGTTCTCCACCGGGTAATCCATCACGAAGGTGGGCTGCACCAGGGTGGTCTCCACCGCCTGCTCGAAGGCCTCCACCAGCAGCCGGCCGACGCTGTCGGCCGCCTCGGGGGCCGCCAGGCCGGCGGCCTCCATCGCCGCCACCGCCTCGGCACGGTCGCTGAAGCCGCTGAAATCCAGGCCGGTGGCCTGCTCCACCAGCTCGTGCATGGTGACCCGGCGCCAGGGCGGGGTGAGGTCGATCGCCTCCCCCTGGTAGGTGAGGCGCGTGTCGCCGCAGACCTCCAGGCAGGCGGCGGCCAGCAGCTGCTCGGTGAGGTCCATCATCGTGTGGTAGTCGGCGAAGGCCTGGTAGATCTCCACCGAGGTGAACTCAGGGTTGTGGCGGGTGCTCACCCCCTCGTTGCGGAAGATGCGCCCCAGCTCGTAGACCCGCTCGAAGCCCCCCACCACCAGCCGCTTGAGGTGCAGCTCGGTGGCGATGCGCAGGGTGAGGGGCAGGTCGAGGGCGTTGTGGTGGGTGGCGAAGGGGCGGGCGTCGGCGCCGCCAGCCTCCGTCTGCAGGACGGGTGTCTCGATCTCCAGGAAGCCGCGCTCGTCGAGCCAGCGGCGCATGGCGCTCACCAGCCGCGCCCGGCGGCGGAAGGTCTCACGGGTGTGGGGCGAAACGATCAGGTCGAGGTAGCGCTGGCGGTAGCGCTTCTCCACGTCCGCCAGGCCATGCCACTTGTCGGGCAGGGGCTGGAGCGCCTTGGAGAGCATCACCCAGTCGGTCACCTTCACCGAGAGTTCGCCCCGGTCGGTGCGGCGCAGGCTGCCGTGCACCCCGATCCAGTCGCCGCCATCCACCAGGGAGGTGATCTGGGCGAAGGCCTCGGGCTCGTCCGGGTGGGCCGCCAGCAGGGTGGCCTTCTCGATGAACAGCTGGATCGGACCGGTTTCGTCGGCGATGGTGAAGAAAGCCAGCTTGCCCATCACCCGCCGGGTCATCACCCGGCCCGCCACCGCCACCGCCACGGCCCGCTCCTCGCCGTTGGGCAGGTCGGCGTGGGCCTGCTGCAGCTCGGCGGTGCGGTGGCTGGGGGCGAAGCCGAGCGCATAGGGAGCCCGGCCGAGGGCCTCCAGGCTGCGGGCTTTCTCCAGACGGGTCTCACGCAGATCCGACAAGGCAGGCAGGGCGATGGAGAAGGGTCGCTGCCCATCCTGCAGGACCGGCCGGCATCGGCTGGCGGGCGCGGTTCAGCCGGCGGCGGCCAGGGTTCCCTCGCCCATCCGCTGGGAGGCGTAGCCCGTGCCGCGCACCGTGAGGATCAGCTCGGGGTTGCGGGGGTCGGGTTCGAGCTTGCCGCGCAGCCGCGCCACGTAGACATCCACCACCCGCAGGTCGGCGGCCCGCCGCGGCGGATAGCCCCAGAGCTGCTCGAGGATCTCGGCCCGGGGCACCACCCGTCCCGGCTCGCGGAACAGCAGCTCCAGCAGGCTGAATTCGGTGTAGGTGAGGGCGATGCGCTGTCCCTCCCGCGTCACCTGACGGCGGTTGGTGTCGACCACCAGATCCCCCACCCGCAGCACGCCGGAGCCGGTGGGCAGTTCCCGCGGCTCGCTGGTGGCGGCCCCCCGGCCCATGCGTCGCAGAATCGTGGAGATGCGGGCCTCCAGCTCCTTGGGGCTGAAGGGCTTGGGGAGGTAGTCGTCGGCCCCCAGATCCAGGCCCGCCACCCGCTCGGCGATGGCATCGAGGGCGGAGAGGAAGATGATCGGCACGCAGGATTCGGCCCGCAGCCGCCGGCAGACGGCGAAGCCGTCCAGCTTCGGCAGCATCACGTCGAGGACCACCAGGTCGGGCTGCTCCTTGTGGAACAGAGCCAGGGCCTCCTCGCCGTCCTCGGCGCACAGGACCCGGTAACCGGCCAGCTGCAGGCGCATCAACAGGACCCGGCGCACGGCGGCCTCATCGTCGACCACAAGCAGGGTGGCGATCGGCTGGGCGGGCTGCTGGTCGGAGGGAGGGGGAGACGCGGGCTGCTGGGCGAGCGAAGCACCACCGGAGGTTTCCTGCAGGTCAGCCCCGTCGGTGAACGGGGAGGCTGAGGATGCAGAGGATGCGACCGAAGGCGTGGGCATCGCTCCTGTCGGACCTGATGAAGAATCGCAACCATAACGCGACGCCGTTTCGTGCCGTGAGCACGGAATCGGTTCCGGCAGCTGGCCTCTGGCCGATTTACAACATTTCTCCAGGGTGCCAGTCCCGCCGCCGGCGGCCTCAGGGCCAGCGGGCCTCGGCGTAGCTGTTCCACTGCCTCTCGGCCTCCGCCAGGGCGGCATCGCTGTCGAGCTGCCCCAGCATCGCCCGCTGCAGCTGGGTGTAGAGGATCGCCTGCAGCCGCTTCACCCCCGGGGTCGCCGGCACCAGCACCCGCGCCGCGGCCAGGGTCTCGATCGAGAGCAGCCGGGCGCTGTGGACCAGCCGCTCCTGGCCGTCGGCGGGCACCGCCGCCCGCAACCGGCCCTCCAGGCTCGCCAGGGCGCCCCGGGAGGAGGGCAGCACCCTGGCCTCCTCGGCGAAGGCCAGCTGGTTGGCCGCGTTGCTCAGGAACAGGGCGAAGCTCACCGCCTCCGGGGCCATGGCGCTCTGGCGCGGCACCACCAGGTTCATCACCGCCACGTTGGCCTCGCCGCTGGCCCCGGTCAGGGGCGGGAAGGGGGCGGAGGTGGCGGCGATGCCGGGGGCATTGGTCTGCAGGTTGCGCAGGAAATCCGGGCCGCTGGCCACCTGGGCCAGGTCCCCGGCCTGGTACAGCTCGATCGCCCGCCGGTACCCCTGGCTCACCACCTCCCGCGGCAGCAGGCCGCGACGGTAGAGATCGCTCCAGAAGGCGAAGGCCCGACGGCCGGCGGGGCTGTTGAACGCCGCCCGCTGGCGGTCGTCCAGCAGCCGCACCCCCATCTGCACCAGCGCCTCCATCAGCTCGCCGGAGTCGTCGGGCACCACGGTGACGAACAGGGCGTAGCGGCCGGTGCGGCGCCGGAGGGCCTCGGCATAGGCCGGCACCTCCTCCCAGCGACGCGGCGGGGCGGCCAGGCCGGCCTTCTGCAGCAGCCGTCGGTTGGCGATCGTCACCCGGGCCGTCAGGTACCAGGGAATGCCGAACTGCTCCCCCCCCTGCTGGCCGGAGGTCCAGATGCCGGCCAGGTAGCGCTCGGCGGCCTCAGGGGGAAGCAGGGGGATGAGGTCCCGCAGGCCGCCCTTGCTGGCCAGGTTGGCGGCGAAGTTGGGGTTGAGGTTGACCAGATCAGGGGCGGTGCGGGCGAACACCGAGGCCAGCAGCTTGCGTTCCACCGAGCCCCAGGGCACGTCGGTCCAGCGCACCGTCACGCCGGGATGGGCCTGCTCCCAGGCGGCGATCACCCGCCCCATGTAGTCGTTGAAGCGGGGCGCCAGATCCAGGGTCCAGACGTTGAGCACCTTGCCCCGGCCGGGCGCGGGCGGCCGGGCGCAGGCCCCGGCCGCCAGGGCGAGGGCGAACGGGGCGGCCAGCAGCCGCAGGGCCTGGCGGCGGGGCAGGCGGGACGGCCGGCTGGAGCGGGAAGACATCCTGGCCATGGCCTAGCGGCGCCAGCCGGAGCCCAGTTGCCGCCAGAGCAGCAGTTGCAGGGAGCAGAGCATCGGTGCGAGCACGGCCGTGATCAGGGTCTGGGCGAGCAGAACCCGCAGGCCGGATCCCGCCAGATCATCCCAGCGCCAGCCCGGCAGGGCCAGCAGGGCGGGATTCACCCCGTGCTCCCGGGCGCCGCGGCCGGCCAGCGGTCCCGCCAGCTGCAGCGCCTCCCGGGTGCCGATCCAGTCGAGGATCCCCCATTGCAGCATCAGGGTGAGGCCCAGCAGGGCCGTGCCGATCAGAGCGAGCAGACCGAGGCTGAAGCTGCGCTGGATCGGCGCCGCCCGCCGTCCCATCCGCCCCCACCACCAGCCCAGCAGCAGCAGGGCGGGGATCTGGGTGACGCCGCCGGGGTGGAGGGCGTCCAGGAGCAGGCCAAGGGCCAGGCCGGCGCAGGCCCCCGAGAAGGGGCCGTCACACAGCGCCCAGGGCAGCAGCCACAGCACCGCCCAGCAGGGACCGACGCCGTCGAGCGCCAGCCAGCCCGGCGAGGCCAGAACGAGCAGCGGCACCAGCAGGACCGAGGCGGCGAGCAGGGGCTGCCGGGTGAGCAGATCCATCAGCGCACCTGCACCTGCACCCAGTCGAGGGCCGACACCGGTGCGATCAGCTGCACCACCGCCTCCGGCGCCGGATCGGCATTGGCGTCCATGGTCTGGATCACGCCCACGGGCAGGTTCGGCGGCACCAGGGTGCTGGCCGGGGAGGTCACCACCACGTCACCGGGACGGGCCTGGGGATCCTTCTCCAGGAAGCGCAGCAGGGGCCGGGCGGTGCCGATGCCGGTGAGCAGGCCGTGGTGCTGGGTGCGCCCCACCCAGACCCCGACCCGGCTGCTGGGGTCGGTGAGCAGCGTGACGGTGGCGGTGCTGGGGGTGGCGCTCCCCACCAGGCCGACCAGGCCGCCGGGGCCGAGCACCGCCTGGCCGGTCCGGATGCCGCTGAGGGCCCCCTGGCCGAGCAGCAGCTGGCGCCACCAGCCGGAGCCCTCCCGGGAGATCACCGGCGCGGTCACCCGGTTGGGATTCTTCTGCTGCAGGTCCAGGAGCGACCGCAGCCGCTCGTTGTCCCGCTCCAGCTGGGCCAGCCGGGCACCGTCCTCCACCCGGCGGGCCGACCGCAGCCACTCCGCCTGGGCCGTCCCCGGCCAGAAGGGTCGGCTGAGGAAGGCGTAGGCATCGGTGAGCATCGCCCCCTTGCTGAGTCGCACGGCCACGAGCGCCAGCAGCACCAGCAGCCAGGGCAGGAGGCGTCTCAGGGAGGAGCCGTCGACGCAGCGGAGCCAGCGCCAAGCCGGCATCGACTCAGGCCGTCATACGGGCGAATTCAGGGGTGTCGAGCACGCGCTCGAGCCGGCTGTAGTCCTCCAGGACCATGCCGCAGCCGTTGACCACACAGAGCAGGGGGTCTTCGGCCACGTGGGTGAGGATGCCGGTCTCGTGGCTGATCAGGTCGCAGATGCCCCGCACCAGGGCACCGCCGCCGGCGAGCATGATCCCCCGGTCGACGATGTCGGCCGCCAGTTCGGGAGGGGTGCGCTCCAGGGTGCGCTTGACCGCCTCGACGATCACGTTGAGCGGCTCGGCCATGGCTTCACGGATGTCGCCGGCCCGGATGTTGATCGTGCGCGGCAGGCCGGAGAGCAGGTGCAGACCCCGCACATCCATGGAAGTCTCGTCGTGGGCGTCGTCGGGGAAGGCGGAGCCGATGCGGATCTTGATGTCCTCGGCGGTGCGCTCGCCCACCACCAGGTTGTGCACCTTCTTGAGATAGACGCTGATGGCGTCGCTCAGTTCGTCGCCGGCCACCCGCACGGATTCGCTCAGCACGGTGCCGCCCAGGCTCAGCACGGCCACCTCGGTGGTGCCGCCGCCGATGTCGACGATCATCGTGCCCACCGGATCGGTCACCGGCAGACCGGCGCCGATGGCGGCCGCCACCGGCTCATCGATCAGGTGCACCTGCCGGGCCCCGGCCAGGCCGGCCTGATGCACGGCCCGGCGCTCGACGCCGGTGACGCCGCTGGGGATGCCGATCACCAGCCGCGGGGCGATCACGCCGCGGCCTTCATTGCCCTTCTGGATGAAGCTCTTGATCATCTGCTCGGCGGCGTCGAAGTCGGCGATGACGCCGTCGCGCAGGGGCCGGATCGCCCGGATGTTGCCGGGGGTGCGGCCGAGCATCAGCTTGGCCTCCTCGCCCACCGCCAGGGGGGTGCCGCGCTCCAGATCGATCGCCACCACGGAGGGCTCCTGCAGCACGATCCCCTTGCCCGAGACGTACATCAGCGTGTTGGCCGTCCCCAGATCGATGCCGATGTCGCGGGAGAACTGGAAGCGGCGGAAAAACACGGGCAAGGCCTCTGGCAGCGGTGAATCATAGGTGGGGCATTCCCGGAGGCCCCCCGCCGAGCCGCCGGGTGTGACAACCGGGACGAAGGGTGGAACGGAAAGGGAGAGGCCCCCGATCGGGGTGCCGCATCATTGATCCATTCGTTCCAGGAGCACGCCATGGGCGTCAATTCCATCACCCTCGTCGGCAGAGCCGGCCGCGACCCGGAGGTCCGCTATTTCGAATCCGGCAGCATGGTCGCCAACCTCACCCTGGCGGTGAACCGCCGCAGCCGCGACGACGAGCCCGACTGGTTCAACCTGGAGATCTGGGGCAAGCAGGCCCAGGTGGCCGCCGACTACGTCCGCAAGGGTGCCCTGATCGGCATCATCGGCTCCTTCAAGCTCGACCGCTGGACGGACAGGGCCAGTGGGGAGGAGCGCAGCAAGCCGGTGATCCGCGTCGACCGGCTGGAGCTGCTCGGCAGCAAGCGGGACGCGGAGGGAGGCGGCGGCGGCAGCTTCGGCGGCGGTTTCGGCGGCGGCGAACCCAGCGATGAGGAAGTGCCGTTCTGAACATTTCGACCCAGCTGCCGCCGCGGGGGCTTGTGCCAGTGGCCCAGCCGGGTTATCAAGCGTCCGAAGCCAGAGAAGGCGCCCCCCGGGGCGCCTTTTTTACTGCCCGGGGCAGGGCCGGAGTCCCTGCAGGCCCGGGGCTGCGATCAGGGCCGCTGGCGGCTCTGCTTCCAGATCCGCAGCCCCAGCCACACGGCGCCCGCCAGCACCGCCACCAGCAGCAGCACCTTCACCACCCGGGCGGCGGGCTCGATCCAGCGCTCCACATTCGTGTAGCCCTCACCCAGCGCCAGGCCCGCCAGTGTCAGCAGCAGGGTCCAGATCAGGCTGCCGGCGGTGGTCCAGAGCAGGAAGGGCGCCATCGGCATCATCTCGATGCCGGCGGGCACCGAGATCAGGGTCCGGATGCCGGGCACCAGCCGGCCCCAGAACACCAGGGCCGTGCCATGGCGGCTGAACCAGCGGCGGCTGCGGCGCAGCTCCTGGGGGCTGATGCCGATCCAGCGGCCGTGGCGTTCCAGCCAGTGCTCGATGCGCTCCTCATTCACCAGCCGGCCGATGCCATACCAGGGCAGGGCGCCGAGCACGGTGCCCAGCAGGCCGGCCAGCACCACCGGCACCAGGGAGAGCTTGCCCTGATGCACAAAAAACCCCCCGAGCGGCATGATCAGCTCGGAGGGAATCGGGGGGAACAGGTTCTCAAGGAACATGGCCGCGAAGATCGCGCCATACCCCGCGGCCGGGTTGGCCTCCACCGCCGCCCCGATCATCTCGGGGAGCTTCTGGACCAGTTCGATCGCCATCGGGCCAGCCGGATCAGAGGCGCCAGTCTTCCACGACGGCCCGGACGCTGCCAGCAGCGCCGGGCCGTCGCCGCTCAGTAGCGGTAGTGGTCGAGCTTGTAGGGGCCTTCCACGGGCACGGCGATATAGGCCGCCTGCTCGGGGGTGAGCTCGGTGAGCCGGGCGCCGATCCGGTCGAGGTGCAGGCGGGCCACCATCTCGTCGAGGTGCTTGGGCAGCACGTAGACCTCCTTGCCGTACGCGTCACCCTTGGTGAACAGCTCGATCTGGGCCAGCACCTGGTTGGTGAAGGAGTTGCTCATCACGAAGCTGGGGTGGCCGGTGCCGCAGCCCAGGTTCACCAGCCGGCCCTCGGCCAGCAGGATGATCCGGTTGCCGCTGGGCAGGATCACATGATCCACCTGGGGCTTGATGTTCTCCCAGGCGTACTGCTTGAGGGACGCCACATCGATCTCGTTGTCGAAGTGGCCGATGTTGCACACGATCGCCTGGTTCTTCATGGCGAGCAGGTGCTCGTGGCGGATCACCTGGTAGTTACCGGTGGCGGTCACGAAGATGTCCACATCCGCCACCACGTCCTCGAGGCGCACGACGCGGTAGCCCTCCATGGCGGCCTGCAGGGCGCAGATCGGATCGATCTCGGCAATCATCACCGTGGCGCCGAGCCCGCGGAGGGACTGGGCCGAACCCTTGCCCACGTCGCCGTAGCCCAGCACCAGGGCCACCTTGCCGGCCACCATCACATCGGTGGCGCGCTTGATGCTGTCGACCAGCGATTCGCGGCAGCCGTAGAGGTTGTCGAACTTGCTCTTGGTGACCGAATCGTTGACGTTGATGGCCGGGAACGGCAGCTCACCGCTCTTCTGCATCTGGTACAGACGGGCCACACCGGTGGTGGTCTCTTCGGTGACGCCCTGGATGTTGGCGTAGATGCGGGAGTAGAAGCCCGGCTGCACCGCCAGCTTCTGACGGATGGAGTTGAACAGGGCCACCTCCTCCTCGCTGGAGGGGTTGTCGAGCACCGAGAGATCCTTCTCGGCCTTGCTGCCGAGCACCACCAGACCGGTGGCATCGCCACCGTCGTCGAGGATCATGTTGGGGGTGCCGCCGTCGCCCCACTCGAGGATGCGGTGGGTGAAGGCCCAGTACTCATCAAGGGTTTCGCCCTTGTAGGCGAACACGGGGATGCCGGCGGCGGCGATGGCGGCGGCGGCGTGGTCCTGGGTGGAGAAGATGTTGCAGGAGGCCCAGCGCACCTCGGCGCCGAGGGCCACCAGGGTCTCGATCAGAACGGCGGTCTGGATCGTCATGTGCAGACTGCCGGCGATCCGGGCGCCCTTCAGGGGCTGCTCGGCACCGAACTTGTCACGCAGGGCCATCAGGCCGGGCATCTCGGTTTCGGCGATCGCCAGTTCCTTGCGGCCCCAGTCGGCCAGGCCGAGATCGGCAATCACATAGGAACCGGTCGCCTGAAGGCCAGCAAAAGCAGCCTCAGGGCTGGAAGGTGTTGCCACCATGAATGGGAAGCTCCCCAAGGGGAGGGCGAAAAAGTGGAAATATCTGCAGAGACGCCGAGGCTTCGGGCTCGCTTGGAGGCAATCTACATCGATGGAATCCGCTGACGCGACCGAGGTGTGCCATCTGGCGGACCCCGCCGCCACCGACGCCCTGGGGCGGCGACTGGCGTCACAGCTGCTTGCGGCCGGTGACGGTGACGGGGCCCTGCTGCTGCTGCGGGGGGAGCTCGGGGCCGGCAAGACCTCCCTGGTGCAGGGGCTGGCGGCCGCCCTGGGCATCGCCGAGCCGGTCACCAGCCCCACCTTCGCCCTGGCCCAGCACTACGACACCGACACCGGCTCCGACGCCGGCATCACGGCCCTGGTGCACCTGGATCTCTACCGGCTGGAGCCGGGCGCCGCGGCCGATGAACTGTTCGCCCAGGAGGAGGAGGACGCCCGCGGCCTCGGTGCCGTCCTGGCAGTGGAGTGGCCCGAGCGGCTGAGCTTCCGGCCCGAGGGCGCCTGGGAGGTGGCGTTGAGCCACGCGGAGGATGGCGAAGGCCGACTGGCCCTCATCACGCCGCCAGGCTTGACCCCGCCGCGATCCTTGCCTCCAGCGCCGCGATGATGCGGGCATTGGCGGCCGGGAACGGATAGGACGAGAGCTCCTGGGGCGCCACCCAGCGCACCTGCTGGCAGGCCAGCGGCTGCGGCTCCCCCGCCTGCCAGCGGCACAGATGCACCACGAAGCGCAGCCGCTTGTGGCTGTAGGCGTGCTCGAGGGTGATCAGCTCCTCCCCCACCGTCACCTCGATGGCCAGTTCCTCGCGCAGCTCGCGTTGGATGGTCGCCTCGATCGCCTCGCCCGGTTCCTGCTTGCCCCCCGGGAACTCCCACAGCCCCCCGAGCAGGCCCTCCGGGAGCCGCTGGTCGATCAGCACCCTGCCCGCATCGTCCGACACCACCCCCACCCCGATCACCTGGAACGGCACGGGCGGGGGGGTGTCCTTCACGGGGAAGCGGCCAGGGTCGCCGGCAGCGTAGGCAGCGCAGTGCGCCTGCCATGGGCAGGTGCCGCAGGCGGGCTGGCGGGGGGTGCAGACGCCGGCGCCCAGGTCCATCAGGGCCTGGTTGAAGGCGCGGGGCCGCTGCGGGTCGAGCAGGGTCTCGCTGAGCCGCCAGAACCCGGCCAGCTCCCGCTTCGGCGGGACTGGATGGGCCACCAGCCGGGCCAGCACCCGCTGCACGTTGCCGTCGAGGATCGCGAAGGGCCGATCGAAGGCGGAGGAGAGGATGCTGGCGGCGGTGCTGCGGCCGATGCCCGGCAGGGCCATCCAGCCCTCGAGGCTGCGCGGCCAGGGGTCGCCGCTGCCCGCAGCCGATGGCTGGGCCGCAGCGACGAGCTGCTGCGCCCCCGCGTGCAGACGGCGGGCCCGGGCGTAATAGCCCAGGCCCTGCCAGAGCATCAGCACGTCGTGCTCGCTGGCGGCGGCGAGGGCGTCGAGGTCGGGGAACGCCGCCATCCAGCGGTGCCAGTAGGGCAGCACCACCGCCAGCTGGGTCTGCTGCAACATCACCTCGGCCACCCAGACCCCGTAGGCGGCCAGGGGCTCCTCCGGCCCCGGCCGGGAGCCATCGGGGTGCAGCTTCCAGGGGATCTGGTGGCGTCCGTCCCGCTCCCACCAGGTGAGCAGATTGGCCCGCAGGGGCTCGATCGGGCCCGGAACCTGCGGGGGCCGCGTTTTAGAGGAACCCACCCGGTCGGGGTCGGCCGCTGGAGAGGGACACGTTGCCCTGCAAGGCGCCCTGCCCAGCCCCCTGGCCCGGCCCCTGGATAGAGGCCGGCGACGGGGCGGGGCGCTGGGGCGGCTGGGGCACGGCCACCACGTTGAAGGCGATCGACCAGCGTTCCCCCTCGCCGCGGAAGGGGGGCACCGAGTGGGGCTGCCAGGCCGGGAACACGTAGAAATCACCGGGCACCGGCAGCACGTAGTGGGCCATGCCGGTGCGGAAGCTCTGGATGTGCCATTCCTCCGGGCCGTGGAAGCAGAGCTGGCCGTCGAAGCTGTCGGCCCGGATCTGGGGCGGCACCTGCAGGAACAGCACGCCGGAGAAGCTGCCGCCGTGGGTGTGGGTGGGGTTGTAGTCGCCGGCGCGCTGGGCGTTGAGCCAGAGGTCGATCATCTGCAGGCCGTAGCGGCCCGGCGTCCAGGGGCCGCGGCCCTGGGGCGGCTGCTGGTCGATCACGTGGCGAATCCAGCGATCGCAGGCCGGCAGGATCACCGAACGGCAGAGCTCGGCGGCGGCGGGGTGGTCGGGGCCGAGTTCCCGCTGCTGGGTCAGCTGGCCGGCCAGCTTCACCGAGGCATCGGGGCTGCGTTCAGGAGCCGCCAGCACCGCCCCGGCCATGGCCTGCAGATCGGCCAGCTGGGAGGGGCCCAGATGGCCCTGGAGCAGGTAGCGGGGAAAGAGACTGATCACCTCCATCGTCGGGTCCTCCGAGGCTGCGGGGGGCATGCCGGCCATGGGAGGGGGAGGTGCGTGCGGTTCCAAGCCTCGCAAACGGTGCGCTCCGAAGGGCGTCAGATGGCCACGTAGGCCTCGACGGCGTCGCTGAGGCGGCGCAGACCCGCCAGGCCGTCGCGCTCCAGGTTGCGCACCCGGTCGCGGCTGATGCCCAGGATGCGGCCGATACCGGTGAGGCTCATCGGCTCCTCCCCATCGATGCCGTAGCGCATCTTCAGCACCCGACCCTGCAGCTCCGGCAGCTGCTCCAGCAGGGCCCGCAGGTCCCCCTTGAGGCATTCGCCGTCCACCAGAT
>Ga0194130_10000527_pt1 | contig 71293 bp, 54 predicted proteins | sample TA2KigsurfametaG_FD_160084 | JGI IMG/M metagenome (GOLD analysis project Ga0194130, IMG submission 160084) | Freshwater microbial communities from Lake Tanganyika, Tanzania - TA2015050 Kigoma 12 surface | ecosystem: Environmental > Aquatic > Freshwater > Lake | place: Tanzania: Lake Tanganyika...
GGTGGGACTCTACATTACTGGATGCAAAGGAGGGGCACATCCCCTCCTCTGCACTCCTCCCCTAAAAGCCCAGAAAGGCAGCATTGGCCAAATTCGTAATTGCAGAACTTGACATACACAACTTTTGATGCGAATGCGTGGCGGAAGCCGGCTTACTTCGCCTTGCAGGAAGAGTTTGGTGGGAGGTGTGGCGCGGCCCCGTCGGTGGCGGCGGATGGCGTTGTGCATGCGGCGACGTTCTGGCGTGATCCAGCACTGAGTGCGGGGAGTTTCTTTGCTGTGTTCGGGTCGGGCTTTGGAACCCGGGTTGTGGATTGGTCGCAATCGTTTGTGAATGGGATTGCGCCGACGTCACTCGATGGGGTGAGGATTTTAGTGGATGGGCAGCCTGCGTTCTTGTCGCTGGTGTCGCCGAATCAGATCAATGCCATTGCGCCGCCAGGCGTTCGACCGGGGAGGCGAGAGGTGATTGTGGAGCGGTTTGCGCAACCGAGTGTGGCGGCGATGACGGAGATTGGAGCTGTTGCGCCAGGGCTGTTTCAGTTCTCGCCGCGGAGTGGACGATTTGTGGCGGCTGTGGCGGGGGATGGGTCGGGTGTGATTGCCCCGGCGGATTTGTTTGGTGGGCCGGTGAATGGCGTGGTGCCGCGTCCGGCGAAGCCCGGAGAGACCTTGTTGCTGTTTGGGACGGGGTTGGGAGAGACGAGTCCTCCCACGGGGATTGGGCGTATCCCAGCCGGGGCCGCTGGACTGGTGGGAGAAGTGCGGATTCGGATTGGAGATGCAGACGCAGTGGTTGATTATGCGGGTAGGACGTCCTTCCTGGGGTTGCTGCAGTTCAACGTGCGCGTGCCTGATCTGGCGCCGGGTGAGTATCCGGTGCAGGTGCGGATCGGTGGCGTGAATACTTCGGCGAGTAGTTTTCTCGCCGTGGGGCAGAACTAATTCAACTTGCGTTTGAAGAAGTCGGCGGTTGCTTCGGCGATCTTGAGCCAGTTGGTGTGTTTGAGGAAGTGGTGCGTATCGTCAGGGATGACGATGTGCTCCACTTCGACGTTGCGCTTTTCGAGGCGCTTGAGCAGATCGACGGTCTGGATGAACTCGACGTTGCGGTCGTCGTCGCCGTGGATGAGCAGGACGGGGGACTTCCAAGTGTCGAGGCTGGCGACGGGGTTGGAGCGCCAGGCGATGTCGCGGGAGGCTTCGAGGTCCGGAGTCTTTTCGTAGGCGTTGTCGGCGGAGCCCCGGTTGCGACCGATGAAGCGGTTGTGGACGCCGTGGATGTCGACGCCGGCGGCGAAGAGGGCCGAGTCTCGTGCGAGGGCCAAGGCTGTGAGGTAGCCGCCGTAGGAGCCGCCATAGATGCCGATGGCTTTGTTGTTGACGGCGGGGTGGGCGTGGAGGAATTCGCCGGCGGCTTTGACGTCGCCGTATTCGCTGGCGCCGCGTGCGCCGCCGTTGGTGGCCTGGTGGAATTCATAGCCGTAGCCGATGCCGAGGCGGTAATTGACGCTGAGGACGATGAAGCCGCGGCTGGCGAGGAATTGGTTGGTGGCGTAGGCGTTGGCGTAGTAGTCCCCGTAGTGCCAGCCGAGTAACATCTGGCGGGGTGGGCCGCCGTGGACATAGACGAGGGCGGGCTTCTTTGCTGGGCCGCCTTTGGGCACGAAGAGTTGGCCGTGGATGGTGGTGCCGTCAGGAGCTTTGAAGGTGACTTGCTCGGGGGTGACGAGGTGTTGCGCGGGGAAGTTGGCGGGGAGGGTTTCCGCGGCGAGGGTGGCTTTGTTTTTGAGGACGGTGACCATGGGTGGATTTTGTGGCGTGGTGGCGATGTAGGCGGTGGTGTCGTCGGTGGCGACGGCGGTCCACTCGAGGCCTTTGCCGGAAGTGAGGAGTTCGGGTTTGGCCTGGTCGACGGGGATCTTGAGGATGTGGCGGCGGTCGATGTCTTTGTCGTCGTTGCCGGTGTTGGCGGTGGAGAGCAAGTAGGTCTTGTCGGGGCTGAGCGAGATGTACTCGTTCATGTGGTTGCCCTTGGTGAGTTGGAGGGGAGTTCCGCCTTGTTCCGGGATGCTGTAGAGGTGGGCGTGGCCGTCGGCGTAGGAGAGAAATACGATGCGGCCTTTGGCGGCCCAGTGGAGGTTGGCTTGGCCATGAGTGGTTGGGTAGGAATCGCGAGGGGTGTTGCCGCTGGACCAGACGCGCTTTGCTTCGCCGGTTGAGGCGTTGGCGATGTGGATGGACCAGGGGTTTGGCTCGGGGTGGAGTGCTGAGCGGGGCTCGCCGCCCTGGGCGGGCATGCGGATGAAGGCGAGGCCTTTGCCGTCGGGTGACCAGCGCGGGGAGGAGTCGCGGCTGATGGTGGGGGAGATCCAGAGTATGGGCGTTGTGTCGTTTGAGTAGATGCCGATCATGGAGTGGGTGGTGCGGTTGGAGACGAAGGCAACTTGTTTGCCGTCGGGTGACCATTGAGCCTGGCCGAGGGTGCCGCGGGCGGTGAGGAGGGACTTCGCTTGTTTGCTGCCGTCGATGGGGACGAGGTAGAGGCTGCCTTGGCGACTGAAGAGGACTTGTGAGCTGTTTGGAGAGATCTCGGGGAGATCGCCTTCCGCAAGGACTTTGGGCTCGCCGCCGGAGAAGGGAATTGAGAGGATTTGTACGCGGAAGGGTGTGGGGAGGGAGGCGGGGTTGACGGGTTGAGTGACGTCCCAGTTGGAGCCGTGCTCGCCGCCGCGGACGGCGACGACGTACTTGCCGTCGTTTGAGATCGCTAGGCTGGTGAGTTCCTGGCCGTCGTCCTGCGTGTAGTTGGTGAGGCGGCGGGCCTTGTAATCAGGGCCTTCGGCGACGTAGATGTTGCGGCGGCCCTGTTCGTTGACGGCCCAGGCGAGTTTGTTGCCGGAGGCGGTGAGTTCGTTGGGGAAGGGGTAGCTTTTGATTTGTTCGAGGGTGAAGGGGGCTTGGGCGAGGGTGGCGCAAACGAGCAGCAATGGCAGCATGGTTCTGTTTTAGCACTGGGTGGAGGTGCGTGTTAGAAAGAGAGAAGGATGCAGTATTCTATCGTTTTGTTGTTGGCTGCATTGAGTTGTTTGGGCCAGGAGTTGTTTGTCGATGTGAGTGGGGATGTGAAGCAGCCGCTGAGGATTGTGGAGAGTGAATTGCGGAAGTTGCCGGAGGGTGCGAGCGCGGATGGGAAGTATCGCGGGGTGTGGCTGGACGAGGTGCTCGCGAAAGCCGGGGCAGAGTTTGGGAAGGCCACGATTCATAGCTATGTCGTGGCCGAGGGTAGCGATGGGTATAAGGCGGTTTATGCGATGTCGGAGATTGACCCGAGCATGAGCGGATCGCGGGTGTTACTGGCGATTGATCGTGAAGGAAAGCAACTGCGGCTAGTGGACCCGCATGACAAGAAGGCGGCGCGCGGAGTGAGGCGGCTGGCGAAGCTGGAGGTTGTCGCGTTGATGCGGTGACGAGCTAGTCATTGCGGATCGAGGGCGCTGCTTCCGTAAGTTCGGCCGTGCGACGCGACCGGCAGCAGGGAAAGATGGGCAAGGTCTATATAATCGGTGGCGAGGAACACAGTATGAATCGTCGGAAGCTTGTTGCGGGAATCGGCTTGAGCGCACTGGCGATCCCTCTTCGCGCACAGAGCGGTAAGGCACCGGCTGGAGTGAAAGCGCTGATTTTCGATGTGTTTGGGACCGTCGTGGATTGGCGCGGTTCCATTATTGAGGAAGGCAACGCATGGGGCAGAAGCAAAGGCCTGAACATCGACTGGGCGCGTTTCGCTGACCGCTGGCGCGCAGGCTATGCGCCGGCTATGAACAAAGTTCGCAAAGGCGAAGTGCCGTGGACAAATCTCGATGGCCTGCATCGAATGATTCTGGAGGACGTGCTCAAGGAGTTGCGCATTGGAGGATGGTCCGAGCAAGAAAAAGGAAACTGGAATCGCGTGTGGCATCGGTTGAAGCCCTGGCCGGATTCGGTGCAGGGTCTCACGCGCCTCAAGAGGAAATACACCATCGCGCCTTGCTCAAACGGGCACGTTGCTTTAATCAACAACATGGCAAAGCATGCAGGTTTGCCCTGGGATTTGATTCTAGGGGCAGAATTGGCTAAGCACTATAAGCCCGACCGGGAAGCCTATTTAACATCGGTGAGCCTGCTTGGGCTCAAACCGGAAGAGGTCATGATGTGCGCAGCGCACAGAAGCGACCTCGATGCGGCGCGAAGCTTCGGATTGAGGACCGCGTTCATCCACAGGCCCAACGAGTACGGAACGAGCCTCCAGGCGGACAGTGCAAAGCCGGGAGACTTCGAGGTTGTTGCCGAGAGCATCCTGGACTTAGCTTCCAAAATGGGCGCTTGAAATGGATTGTGCGGTCGAGTTGTCGGTAATCATTCGTGACGGAGTGAAGTTGAGGGGTCGATCTTTGCGGCTCTGGTGAGTGGGCCGTTGGAGAAGATCAGGGCGGTTGCGAGGAAGAGGATGGGGGTGAGGATGAAGGTGAGTGGATCGAGGGCACTGAGGCCGTAGAGTTCGGCGCGGAGGGCGTGGCCGAGGGCGGCGGCGGCGACCATACCGATGGCGATGCCGATGGCAGTGGGAGGAATCAGGCGATCGAAGCCAAGGCGCATGACTTGCCAGCGGGTGGCGCCGAGGGCGAGGCGGATGCCGATCTCGCGGGTGCGCTGGGTGATGGCGAAAGAGATGAGGCCGGCGAAGCCGACGGTGCGGGAGTTGCGAAGGCGGCGGTCCATGCCTTCGCGCATCGTTTCGATGTTGGGGATGACGCTTGCGTTGATGCTGTTGGCGGTTTGCTGGAGGGATTGTTGCGCCTGCGTCCGATTGGTGGTGCGAACGAGGAGGACGGCGAAGCTAAGGTCGGCATCCGTGAGGGGGTGATAGATTTCCATCGCGTCGGGGTCACCGGGATGGTTGACAGCGGCGTTGGCGGCGATGGCGATGACGGGCCAGCGCTTCTTGCCGTCCTCGGTGACGAACTCTTTGCCGAGGGGGTCTTCATTGGGCCAGAGGCGCGAGGCGGCGCGGTCTGAAAGGATGAGGACGTTCTGTTCGTTGGGAAGGAAGGTGCGGCCACGAAGGAGCGGGATCCGCATGGTGTCGAAGTAATTGCGGTCGATGTTGTTGATGTAGAGAGTGCCCACTTTGCTGCAACGGACGCTTCTGCGGTTGCCCAGAGGAGGAATTGTGGCCACTGTAGTGGATTCGACGCCGGAGACTTGATCGACGCGGGCGCGGAGTTCATTGAGATAGAGACGGGCCTTTTGGTTTTCGATGCCTACGCTTTGCAAGCCTGGGTCAATCGTGAAGGAGTGTTCGTAAGCGAAGCCGGGCTTTTCTGAAACGCCGCTGTAGATGCCTCGCGTGAGGAGGCCGGAAGTGATGAGGAGGATGCAACTGGCGGCGGCCTGGATGGTGATGAGGATGAGGCGGAGGCGGCTGGAGCGCCGCGAATGATTGCGGGTGACTTGCAGGGCGGGTGCGAGGCCGAAGAAGAGAGAAGCGAAGAGAGCGGAGACGAAGGCGAAGAGGATGACGCGCCAATCGGGGGCGGTGTCGAGGCAGGGCGGCCGTCGAGTTGTTTGATGAGGAAGCTGGATGCGGCGCTGCTGAGGGCAAGGCCGACGGCGGCGCCGAGGAGAGCGAGGATGAGGCTCTCGGTCATGAGTTGGCGGATGACGCGGGTGCGGGTGGCACCGATGGCGTTGCGGATGGCGAATTCCCGTTCGCGCGTGACGCTGCGGGCGAGAAGGAGGTTGCCCAGGTTGGCACAGGCTGTAGCGAGTACGAGCAGGAGGAGGCCGCCGGCCAGGAGGAAGGGCAGTAGAACTTTTTCGTGTTTGGCGACGGCGTAGGCAGCGGGCGCGACGAGGAGAAATTCATCCTTCCAGATTTCTTTGGGTGCGACCTTGCGGCGTTCGTCGACGATGGGGCGCATGGCCTGCTCAGCGGCATCCGGACTGATGCCGGGAGCAAGGCGGCCGTAGAGGAAGACCGGGTCGTTGTCGATGCTGGTGAGAAGGATTGAGCCCTTGAAGAAGTGAGGGTGGTCGTCGATGATGGCCCAGAATTTTGTGGGGTCGGGGTTGAGGCCGACGAAGGAGTCTTCGACGACGTCGATGATGCGGGCGGCCTTGTTGTTGAGGAGGATGGGTTTGTTCAGGATGGATTTGTCGCCGGCGAAGCGGCTGTTGAGGAATGCGGTGCTGATGGAGATGTCGCCCGGGGCTGAGGGTGTGAGCGTGCCATAGGCCGGGCGGACGCCGAGGGTTGCGTTGTAGGTGAGCTCGGCTTCGGTGGTCGCGAACATTTGCGAGAAGACTTTGTTATTGCGGCGGTAGAAGTCGTAGGACGGGTAGGAAGTGTTGGTGGAACTGACGCCGGGAGCCTGTCGAGTGAGGCGCATGAGCGCGTGGGGATCTTCGATGCCGGGGAGGGGGCGGAAGAGGGCTGTGTTGACGAAGCCGAAGGCGGTGAGGGTGAAGGCGGGCGAGCGGCGGAGGAGGCGGACGGCGTAGTCGACGTCTTGCCAGAGGCGATCGAACCAGCCGAAGCCCCAGGCGTCGTTCGAATCTTCGCGGAGTTTGAGAGTGGAGCCGAAGGTGCGCGGGTCGGCCATTTCGGCGCGGTGGGCGGCCATCTCTTCTTCGAGTTCGCGCTGGATCTTTTTGCGGTTGAGAAAGACTTGAATGCGACGCCAGAGGTTGGACATGGTTAAGCCTTTGCGGGACGGAGGATGGATTCGATGGCGAGGGTGACGCGATCGTATTCGGAGACTTCAGTGGCGAGATGCTTGCGGCCGGCTGGGGTGAGTTTGTAGAAGCGGACTTTGCGGTTGGATTCGGAGATGCCCCATTCGCCGATGGCCCAATCGTTTAGGAGGATCTTCTGGAGGGCGGGGTAGAGGGAGCCTTCTTCGATCTGAAGGGTTTCGCTGGAGAGGGTGTGGATGCGCTGGGCGATGGCGTAGCCGTGGAGGGGGCCCGATTGCAGGATCCGCAGGACGAGCATGATGAGGGTGCCGGGCGGGACGCCGATGGAGTTGTCAGGCATAGACAAGCTATACCTAGGTACGCTATGCCTGTCAAGGAAGTTCCGTTAAATATTGCGGCAGCGGATGTGGAGGAAGTAGCCGGCGACTTGCGTGTCCTGAATGTGAGGTGTTTGGGCGGCCATTTCGTCGGTGGCGTGGGGTTCGGCGAGGTGTTCGATGGTAAGGCCGGCTTTGATGAGGGAGTTGAGCCACTGGGAGAGGGTGCGGTGGAAGCTGGGTGTTTGGAATTGAAGTTGGGATGAAGGCGCGCCGGAGAAAATCCATGATTCGACGCGGCCGTCGATGTTGTCGAAGTAGCAGCCGACTTCGAGAACGTAGGCTTTGCGGTTGGTGGCTCTTAGCAGGCGGCGGTGGGGCGTGGTGAAACAGGGGTGGGTGATGGAGAATTGCAGGAAGCCGCCGGGGCGGAGGATGCGGTGGATTTCGCAGATGGCCTGGTGGGGATCGGGGAAGTCCCTGAGGCACATGAAGGAGGTGGCGAAATCGAAGGTGTTGCTCGAGAAGGGGAGTTGGTGGGCGGTGGCGATGGAGTGGTGGATGGACTGGTGTTGGCTTGCGTGGCGGATGAAGGTGGGGGAGACGTCGATGGCGAACATGCGGGCGCCGCGGGATTCGAGCAGGCGGGTGTTGTGACCTTCGCCGCAGCCGATGTCGAGGCCGGTCTGGTTGTGGATGTCCGGGAGGATTTCGAAGAAGGCGGGGGTGTTGAGCGCGTCGCGATAGACGTCGAGGCCGGCGCGGGCGAGGGTGGTCCAGGCTTGGGCGTTTGATTCCCAGAGAGCGGCGGCTTGGGAATTGTCCATGCTTCTATTGTGGCGGGGGAGGTGGGCGTTGCGAAGTTTTAACTTGAAATTGCTATTGGAGTACCGTTTTCACTCCGCTATGTTCTGACACTGTTGTTTGACGGCGAGTTGATGAGTTTGTGAATGGAATCCTCCATGAAGATTGCGCGACGCTGCGGTGGTTTGGGATTTGTCGTTTTGTGTGGTGTGCTACCCAAGAAGCGATGAAGGCGATTGTGCAGGATCGGTATGGGGAGGCGGAGGTGTTGCGGCTGGAGGATGTGCCGATGCCGACGATTGGGGACGGGGATGTGTTGGTGCGGGTTCGGGCGGCGGGGTTGGAGCGAGGGGTGTGGCATCTGATGGCCGGAAGGCCTTATGCGGTTCGGCTGGCGTTCGGCTTGAGTAGCCCGAAGGTGAGGATTCGTGGAGTGGATTTTGCCGGGACAGTGGAGGCTGTCGGCAAACTGGTGACGCGCTTTCAAGTGGGGGATGAAGTGTTTGGGGCGGCTCGAGGGGCGTTTGCCGAGTTTGTGGTGGCTAAGGAGAGCCAGATCGTGACGCGGCCAGAGGCTGTGAGTGTGGAAGAGGCGGCGGCGCTGGCGGTCTCGGGTTGTACGGCGTTGCAGGCGTTGCGGCGGAGTGGTGTGAAGGCTGGCCAGAAGGTGCTGGTGATCGGGGCATCGGGTGGGTCTGGCGCGATGGCTGTGCAGTTGGCGGTCGCGATGGGTATGGTTGTAACGGGCGTGTGCAGTGGGTCGAAGGCTGAGTTTGTGAGAGGACTCGGAGCGGAGCGGGTGATTGACTATCGCCATGAGGGTTGCGAGACGTGGGGGCGGGGGTATGATGCGATTCTCGATCTGGCTGGGAGCCGGCCACTGAGTGTGTTGCGACGAATGTTGAAGGAGGACGGGACGATTGTCATTATTGGGGCGGAGAATGGCGGGGATTGGATTGGCAGTTTTACCCGTGGATTGACTGGGTTGGCGATGGGACCGTTTTGGCGGCAGAAGGTGGTGAGTTTGTTGGCGGTTGTGGGAGGTGAGGATCTGAGCGAGGTGGCGAAGCGCGTGTGTGGAGAGAATTGGCGGCGTGTCGTAGGGCATAGGTATGCCCTGGCGGATGCGGTGAAGGCCGTGCAAGATATGCAAGATGGACTCCTGACGGGGAAGGCGGTGATTGTGGTTAGAGGCTGAGGCGGGACTTGAAGAGGGTGGATTGGCGGCGGGAGAGTTCGATTTCGAAGTTGCCTTTGAGGGTGGCGACGAGGTTGTCGGCGGGGTTGAGCCCGACGTTGAGGATGTGGTTCAGGTTGATCAGGTGCTTGCGGTTGGCGCGGAAGAAGATGTCTTTGGGGAGACGATCTTCAAGAGATTGCAGCGAGCGGTGGATGAGAGGCTTCTGCTGGTTGAAGAAAAGGCGGGTGTAGTTGCCTTCGGATTCGAGGAGAGTGAGTTCGCCGGGCTTGAGGAACCAGCAGCGGTCGCCGTCTTTGACGAAGAGGTGGTCGAGGGGTGTGGTGTTGACTGGGGTGAGTTTTTGAAGGGCCTGGTCGAGGCGCTCCGCTGCGATGGGCTTGAGGAGGTAGTCGAGGGCAGAGACTTCGAATGCCTTGAGAGCAAAGGCGTCGTAGGCGGTGGTGAAGATGACTTCGGGCGCGGTGTCGAGTTGTTCGAGGAGGTCGAAGCCAGTGCCGCCGGGCATTTGGATGTCGAGGAAGAGCAAGTCGGGGTTGTGGGTTTGGATCGCTTCGCGGGCTTCGATGATGTTGGCGGCTTCGGCGAGGATCTCGATGCCGGGATGGGCTTCGAGGAGGCGGCGGAGTTCCTTGCGGGCCAGGCGTTCGTCGTCGATGATGAGGGCTTTGCGGTTCATGCAGTTGGGATGAGGATGGTCGCTTCGACTTGGCCGGGGAGTTCTTTGAGGCTAAGAGAGGCTTGGGAGCCCTTGAGGAGACTCAGGCGTTCGCGGATGTTGTGGAGGCCGGTGCCGGTTGAGTTCGGCTGGGCGGGTTGGAGTTGACCGGGGTTGGTGACCTTGAGGGTGAGCTGTTGGTTGGTGTGGGTGGCGGTGATGGTGACTTCGCCGCCGGCAGGGAGGTGGGCGATGCCGTGTTTGAGGGCGTTCTCGACCAGGGTCTGGAGAGACATGGGAGGGACTTCGATGTGGTCGATGTTGGGTTCGATTTGCCAGTTGATGATGAGTCGGTCTTCAAAGCGCATCTTCTCGATCGCCAGGTAGTCGCGGACGGCTTCGAGTTCTTCGTGTAGCGGAACCGTGGGGCGGCGGGACTGGGTGAGCGAATAGCGCATGAGCTGGGAGAGGCGGGTGACCGCGTCTTGTGCGGCTTGAGGGTTTTCGAGGATCAGACCGCGGAGGGAGTTGAGGGAGTTGAACAGGAAGTGGGGGTTGATCTGTGCCTGGAGGGCAATCAGTTGTGATTCACGGAGCGCGATCGAGCGCCAGACAATGTGAGTGGTGAAGTAAATTAGAAGCCAAATCAGCATGAGGAAGTTCATGTTGAAAAAGGTGCCAGCGATGATCGAGGAAAGACTGACGAAAGGTTTGGCCATGGACTGGCCAGAGCCGAGGTACCAGCAAAGTTGGATGAGTGCGGTGAGCACACCCGCACCTGTCGGGATCATGATGCTGGTGTGGACGAGGATGGTGCGCCAGGGCTTAGAGAGCAGACCAGAGCGGCGGATGTGGGCGCGGAGCAAATGAGTAACCAGGATGCCGGCGAGGCCGTAGGAGAGAACGCCGAGCGTGGAAGAAAAATTCAGTCGGATGTAGGAGTTGATCAAAAAGAAGTTGATCACGGCGTAAAAGCCCCAGCCAGAAAACTGGCAGATCCAATAGAGACGGTGTTTTTGGCTGGGGCTGATCATGGTTCTATCTCAGGGTCTATTTGAGGAAGTGGTCGAGTTGAAGGAGATACCAATCGGGATCGTCGAGCATGATGAAGTGCTTTGCCGTGTCGGAGACTTTCATCGTCTTGTTGGGTAGCTTGGCGAATTGGTCTTCAAATAGTTTGACCGATTTTTCGCGGGTGGAGAAATCCTTGTAGCCGACCCAGGAGGCGTAGATGAGGACCTTGGATTTGATGTGGGCGATGGCATCGCGAAGATCGGTGGTGTAGAGGTCATACATGGCATTGCCGATGGCGACGGGGTCGGAGGTGAGGGACCACTTGGTGACTTCCTCGACGTCTTTGTCGCCGACGATGGACTTGATCATGCCCGAACTCGTGACGTAGTTGTTGTATTGCTCGCGGGATTGGTTCGTGATCATTGCCCGCATGCCAGCCGCCTGTGGCTTGAGAGTGGCGGGATCAGGGAACATGACGGCACCAAGATGAGGCATGGAGTCGACGATGACGAGGGGGCCGACCAGGTCGGGGTTTTGAGATGCGATCCAGAGGGCCATGTGGCCGCCGAGGGAGTGGCCGATGATCGTGGGCTGCTTGAGCTTGTTGACCTTGATGTAGGAGACGACGGCGTCCTTGACGTTCTCGAGGTAGGGGCCATCGGAGAGGCGGGGCTGGCCGGCGAAACCGGCGAGGGTGAGGGAGTGGCAGTGGTAGTTGGCTTTGAGGTGTTCGACCGTCTTAGCCCAAACGTCGCCCGAGGAGGAAAGGCCGGGAATGAGGATGACCGGTTGGCCCTTGGGATTGCCGGAAAGCTTGACGGCGAAGGGTTCCGCCGCGTTGAGGGTGAGGGCGAGGAGAAGGATCAGATATCTCATGAGACAAGTGTGGGGGCTTGTGGCCCCCAGGCTTGTGGATTTGGGATGAGCGGTTGGAAGCCGTGATGAGCGGCGTCAGAAGGTGAGGCGGGCCTGAACCTGGAGCCAGCGGTTGGTGGCTGCGGTTTGGGCGAGGACGCGGCCGAAGTCGGTGGAATAGGGGTCGGTGTTGGGGCCGGCCATCTGGGAACGATTGATGACGTTGAGGGCGTCGAAACGGAGTTGCATCTTGACGCTCTCGGTGATGGGGATGTTCTTGGAGATATCGGCGTTCCACTGGTTGGTGTGGTCGCTGCGCAGGCCGTCGATGCGCGTGGGGAACTGGCGGCGGTGGAAGGAGTTGGGGCCGATGGCGGAATTGCGCTCGAAGTCCGCGGTGTTGAACCAGGTGTTGAAGGTGCGGTTGACGTTGGTGATGTTGGCTGTGTCGTTGCCGCGATAGAAGATGTTGCCGCCCCAGTTGAGGAGAGGGCCGGGTTGGAGTTCCCAGGTGACCGCGGTTTGCCAGCCGCCGACGAGGTAGTTCAGCGCGCGGGGTGCGCCGTTGAAGAAACGGCGGCCTTTGCCGAAGGGAAGTTCATAGACGGAGCTGGCGCCGCTGCGGTGGGGGCGGCCGTCGTTGGAGGGACGTACACGGCGGTCGGATTCGAATTCGAAAAAGAAGAAGTCCGCTTCGGTGAGCCGCATGGCGGTGTAGCCGAAGTTTAAGTTCCAGCCTTTGGAGAAGCGCTTTTCAAAAGAGACTTGAAGTTCGTGTGCTGTGGTAAACGAATCGCCGTCGCCGCCGTTGCGAAGGCCGTCGCCGCCGGAGTTCTGCGGGAAGGCGCGGAGCAATTGGTGCTTGCGGATGATGTTGGCGGTGAAGAAGCCATTGTTGGACATGTCCTGCCAGACGAGGGGGTCGAATTTGGAGCGATCGAGGTTGCCGATGAAGAAGGGGTTGGGGACGTTGGCGTTGAGGTTGTTGGCGATGGCATCGTTGCGGGTGAGGCCGTCGGCCCAATATCGTTCGGGAAGGAAGGAATCGCGGCGGCTGACGTTATCGCCACTCAACGAGACGCGGTCGGAGTAGGAGCCCTGATACATGACGTTCAGCTGCATGGTGCCACCGATCTGGCGCTGGATGCCGAAGCTGAAGCGCTGTTGGCGGGCGTGCGGGAGCGATGTGGGAGTGTAGTCGTAACCGCGACCGGCGAGGGCCATGTTGCCGAGGGCGTTGCGAGTGGGAACGTCAAAGCGGGTGCCGTCGCCGCGAATGGGGAATGGATCGCGAAGCAGAGAGTTGCCATTGGCCGGGTTGGCGTTGGCCGGGAAGTTCCAGGTCTGGCCAAAGTTGTTCGTGATGATCGTGTTTGTGGCGCGGGAGAAGCCCGTTTGCGTTGGGCCGAAGTTCATGACGTTGAGTGTGTCGAAGAAAATGCCATAGCCGCCACGAAGGACCGTCTTCTTGTCGAGCAAGAAGGCGACGCCGATGCGTGGCATCCACATGAATTCGTTTTTGAAGGCGGAGCGGGGATTGCCGCCGACGCCAGGAAAGGTTGCGCCGCCCACCACCTTGAAACTGGAGGCGGGAAGTTCGGGGACGGGGTTGCGGGCGTAGGCGGCCTGAACCGCTTCTGTGATGGGGAGAGTGGCGTTGGGGTCGAAACCGGCGATCATGCGGTTGAATCGCTCGGTGGCGCCGCCTTCCCATTCGAAGCGCAAGCCGAGGTTGAGCGTGAGGCGCTTGTTGACGCGCCAGGAATCCTGAATGAAGGTGCCCCAGTAGGGGGTGTGAGTGGCGAAGCTGTCGTTGGTGGCGATGGAGATGCCGTTGGGGATGCCGAGAATGAAGGCGGCCATGGAATGGACCAAGGTGGACGAGGGGAAAAAGCCATCGTCATGGCGGCGGGTAAAGTTGTCAGAGAAAGTGAAATTGCCGCTGGTGTTGCCGCCACCGCCACCGGTGCGGAAGAAATTGCGCTTATCGAAGGCGGCGCGGAGGGTGTGTTTGCCACGGATGTGAGTGGCTTCGAACTTGGCATTGATGGAGCGGGTACGAGTAAATACCGGCAGGTTGGCGGGGCTAATGGCGGAGTAGCCGTTGAGGGTCATGCGGGGCAGGATTGCCTCGTCGCCTGCCTTTTCATCCATGTAGGCGGGAAGGCCGACATCGGTGGGTTTGAACGTGCGGGCGAAGGGCTGGACGCTGCCTTCTTTGAACTGGTTGGAGGCGAGGTTGAAATTGAAAATGGTGCTGGCGGATTTGGAGTAGATGACGTCGAAGTTGCCGCCGACGTTGTTGCGGACGAGGCCGTTGATGTTGAGGCCGCGGGCGGTTTCGTAAGTCCAGTCGCCGCGATCTTCGGGGCCAAAGTTGTTCCAGGACCAGCGGCCGTACATGCGCCACTTGTCGCTGAGGTTGTAATCGACGCGGTTGGAGTAAGCGGAGTAATCCCAGTTGTAAGCAGTCTGGTTGGCGAGATAGTTGTTGGTGGGATCCTGGCCGAGGATGGTGGCGTTGGGCTTGGGATAGAGAGCCATGATCTTGTCGAAGGCGGGGTTGGCGAAGCGGCTCTTGGGGATGACGTTGTTGGGGAAGGCCTGGCGGATGAAGTTGTTGGGGCGGGCGGGATCACGAGTGATCGAGATGGGGTCGTGGAGGATGAAGCGCTGGCCGTTGGGGATGCTCAGCATGTCGGTGAAGATGCCTTCGCGGGCGTTGAGGGTGGGGACGGTGCGGTTAAAGGCTGAGGAGTCTTCAACCTTGACGTCTTTGAAGGCGTTGTAGGTGAAGAACCAGAAGAGCTTGTTGCGGCCGTCGTAGATTTTGGGAATGATGACGGGGCCACCGCCGGAAGCGCCCCAGTTGTTGGAGCGGCCGGTGGGTTGTTTGTCGGTGTTGCGGATGCGGTCGGCCAGGGCTTTGTTGCCGGCGGCTTCGGCGGCGTTGATGCTGCGGAAGTAGTTTTGCTTGACGAAGAAGGGAGTGCCCTGCCAGCGCTGCTGCCAGTGTTGCCAGGTTGCGGTGCCGTGGAATTCGTTGGAGCCGGATTTGGAGATCATTGTGATCGCCGCGCCGGAGGATTGGCCGATGGAGGCGTCGTAGTTGTTGGTTTCGACTTTGAACTCGCTGATGGCGTCGGTGTAAGGCATGTAGGTCGGTGTAAGGCATGTAGGCGGTGCGTCGGCTGGGGCCTTGGTTGGGGGAGCCGTCGAGGGTCCAGGAATTGCCGCCGATGTTGCCGCCGACACTGTAGTCGGAGCCGCCCGCGTTGGAGTGAAGGGCGAGATAGTTGTTGACGCCGCCGGTCTGGATGCCGGGGGAGTTCTTGACGAGGAGCATGGCGGAGTTGCCCATGACGGGGAGCTCCATGAGAGTTTTGTTGTCGATGACACGGCCTGAGGAGACGGAGTTGGTTTCGAGCAGCGGGGCTTCGGCGGAGACGGAAATGGTCTCGGTGAGTGCGCCGATTTCGAGGCTGAGGTTGACTTCGATGCGAGAGGAGACTGGGAGGATGATGCCGGTGCGGTTGACCTTCTTGAAGCCTTTGGATTCGGCCGTGATCTGATACGGGCCTGGCATGAGGAGGTTGGCTTCGTAGTAGCCGCTGGGATTGGTTTCAAGCGTCTGGCTGGCACCCGTGTCGGTGTTGCGGACGATAACCTTGACGCCGGCGACAGTTGCGCCTTGAGCGTCTGTGGCGCGGCCGAGGAGTGTGGAGCGGGTCTCCTGGGCTGTGATGAGGCTCAAGCTCAGCAGGGAGCAACACAGAATTCTAAAGAACATGTAAGAAATCCCCTTGTTTTCGTGGGTCAATCTTATCACGCAGGTGCGATAAAATTGCGCAAAGGGATATGTTGCGAATTATTGTATTTGTGTTGCTGAATTGGGGGCTCTGGGCTCAGTCGAGCGCTGGGGGCGGGGCGATCCAGGGGACCGTGAAGGACCCGACGGGGGCGGTGTTGCCCGGGGCCAAAATCAACGTTCTGCATATCGATACGGGGCGGACTTTCAACACGACTTCGAATGGTGAGGGGTTTTACATCACGCCGCCTCTGAATATCGGGGAATACAAGATGCGTGTGGAATTGGCCGGGATGAAGGCGTGGGAGGGTGAGATTCGGGTTGAGACAGGGCGTGTGGTGGGTGTGGATCCGGTGTTGACTCCCGGGCAGGTGAACGAGACGGTGACGGTGAGCGATAGTGTGCCGCTGGTGAATGTGGTGGATGCGACGGATGCGTCAACGCTTGATTCGCAGCGGATCAAGGAGTTGCCGATCAATGGGCGGAATCTGAATACGCTGTTGGGGAATGTGACGCCTGGAGTGGAAGATGCTGATGGGGCGGGCGGGAGTATTCGTGTGTCGGGTTTGATGAGCTACTCGACGGATTATGTGCAGGATGGGGCATCGTCGAATAACCGCGAGTTTGGCGGGTCGGCGAACTTGCAGGGTTTGGAATCGATCGGAGAGGTGAGAGTGGAGACGTCGACTTCGTCGGCGAAGTACACGCGGCCGACTTCGGTGATTGTGTCGACCAAGAGCGGGACGAATCGCTTGAGCTTCGCGATGTTTGAGACGCACCGGAATAACGGGTTTGGCGTGGCGAGGGCGCGGCAGGATGTGTTTCTGGACGGACGGCCATTTCAGACGCCGAAGTTGATTCGCAATGAGTTTGGGGGGAGTGTTGGCGGGCCGGTGGTGATTCCGAAACTCTATAACGGAAGGAATCGGACGTTCTTCTTTTTCACTCGCGAGGGGAGTGAGTGGGTGCAGGGAATTACTCGTGATTTTCGGGTGCCAACCGTGAAGATGCGTCAGGGCGACTTTAGCGAATTGGTGGATTTGCAGGGGAGATCTCTGCAGCTGTATGATCCGCTGACGACGCGCCAGGAGGAGTTTGAGAATGGGCGGATTGTGAGTGTACGCGACCCGTTTTCGAACAATCAGATTGATCCGCGGAGGCTGAGCGCGTTTACGAAGCGGATTCTCGACATTACGCCGATGCCGTCGGACATTACGAATCCGAACATTGTCAACAACCTGAGGATGGTGGTGCCGACGACGCAGTTTCCGATGTTGAGCGATAGCCCGGTGGTGTTGCGTGTCGATCACCGGTTTACGGAGAAGGATAACTTCTTTGTGAAATTGAACGGCGGGACGCGACAGTCGCACTATCTGGGGACTGCGGGGAACAACGGGCCACCCACGTTGAACAAAGAAGCGAATGTGACCTATCAGCCGGTGAGAGGGCGGAGTGTGGCGTTGAGTTTGATTCATACGTTTTCGCCGACGTTCTTTGTGGAGACCTTGGCGAACCGGACGTGGCAGTTTTCAAAGACGGTGACGGGGCCGGAGCAGCGGGATTGGTCGAAGGAGTTGGGGCTGCCGAATCCACTGGGTGAGATTGGATGGCCGAATATTACAGGAACTGGGTTTACGAACTACAACTACATCGAGGGAGATCAGCGCCGGCAGTTGTACAGCATGATCTCGAATGTGGAGCAGAATTACACGTGGATCAAGAAGTCGCATAACATCTCGTTCGGTTACCGATGGCATGACGAGAAGCAACATTTGTTGCCGGATCAGGGAGCGATCTCGGGATCGGTGGCGTTTAGCAGCCTGGCGACGGCGCTGGAATCCTCAACCTTGGGCACGTCGATCAACCCTGGAACAACGCCGCAGACGGGGCATGATATGGCGAACTTCTTTTTGGGTTATGCGAGTACCTACACGGTGGGGTTGAAGCGCGGGATTCTGCGTGTGCAGGAGCAGAATCACGGTATGTACTTTCAGGACAACTGGAGGGTGTCACGGAGGTTGACGTTGACTCCGGGAGTTCGCTGGGATATCAATCCGGCGTTTCGAGAGAAGAGCAATCTGTTGACGGCTTTTGATCTGGAGTCGAAGTCGATTTTGCTGCCGGAGTCGCTGGACTTTTACTACAACATCGGCGCCACGAGTCCGCGGGTTGTGAGGAATTTTGAGAATGTGGGAATGTCGTTTCGGAGCGCAGCGGACTTGGGTCGGCCGAAGCAGCTGTTCCCTTCGAATTACTTCGATATCGGGCCAAGAGGCGGGTTTGTGTACAGCATTATGGATGGGAAGAAGCCGCTCATTTTGAGGGGCGGGTATGGGCTCTACATATCGGCTGTGCCGATGCGCACGCTGCTCGCGCAATTTTCGAACTTGGCTCCGTTTCGCGCCAACTTTACTTACAATCCGAACGCGGCGGCGCAGAGCCCTGACGGTATCGGTAACGTGTTGCTGCGGACGGTGCCGGATGTAAAGGTAGGCGTGAATAGCGCAAATGTGATTGATTTGAATAACCCGACTTCGCTGGGACGTGGGCAGGGAGTAGTTGCGATGGATGGCAAGCAACCGAGCTTGCAGATTCATGAGTGGAATCTGGCGCTGGAGAAGCAATTGGCGGCGTCGACGGTGGTCCGTGTGACTTACAAGGGTAAGTATGGTGTCAATTCGGACCAGCTGTACAACATCAATCCGCAGTCGAATGACTATATCTGGTACCTGACGACAGGGCGGGCGATACCGCCAGGTGAGTTTGCCAACGTGTTGCGGCGGCCTTTTGATCAGAACGCCTACACGGATATTCGGATTCTGCAGCGGTCGGGAATCATTAGCTCTTCGACGTGGGCGCTTGAGGTGGAGCGGCGGTTCCGCAATGGCTTGGGCTTTCAGGCGTTCTACACGATGACGAATGCGTTGCGGCTGGCGGGGAATTCGTTCCGGGACGACCAGAGCTCGGCGCTGAATGCTTATCTGCCGGGGACGGTGCCGACGGACTTGAAAGAGCTAAATCGGTTCTTGTTTTATGACCGGGATACGGGCGTGCCGAAGCACCGGATCCGCTGGAATTGGAGCTACGATATGCCGTTTGGCAAGGGTAAGCCGATTCTGCGGAATGCCCGTGGATTCCTGAATGCCGCTGTGGGTGGGTGGAAGTTGTGGGGGACGGGGACGGTGGTGAGCACCTGGTATGCGATGCCGACCGGGGAATGGGGCGAGATGGGCAAGTTTGAGGTGTACCGGAATAAGCACAAGATCCTGGATTGCCGGGCGACACCTGCAGACGCCCGGACGGCGAGAGATGAGCGTTGTATCGAAGGGTATCTCTGGTTCAACGGTTACATTTCTGAACGATTCATCGATAGCCGGAATGCGTTTGGAATGAGGAACGGCGTGTTCGGATTGCCAGCTGATTACAAGCCTGCGCAGAAGCCGATCAACCCGTGGCCCAAGGGCGGGCGGCCAACGGATTTGAACAATGCGGATTACGACACGGATTTCGTTTATCTACCATTGCAGACCGGAGGTGTGGTGCGCGTGGATTACAACACTGGGTTGCACCCGTGGAGAAACCAGTACAAGCTGGGCCCATTCAACTGGACCATGGATTCGTCGTTGATGAAGTACTTTGACTTCAACGAGAAGAAGACGGCGCGGTTGCGGTTTAACGTGGACGTGTTCAATGTCTTCAATACTCAGGGGCTCGTGGTGCCGAATTCGCAGGGGATTTCGAGCCTTGCGACCTCCTACAACGGGTTCAGTATTCGACCGCGGCAATTGCAGGCGACGATGCGGTTGGAGTTTTAACCACAAGCGGGGAAGAGCTGAAGAGTATGAGTCGCATTTCGCTCGTCGAGGTTCACGTCTTCCAATTCGATGCTCCCCATCTTGGCTCAGCCGGTGGGGAGGCCGTTGGCGCCCTGGGCTGTAAACGTGACGCGGTGACTCGCCTCACCAAGTACGCCGTCGTGATCGCCACCTCTAACGGACTGCGCGGTGAATATGTCACTCATTGGGTTGCCTCTTCCTCTGCTCTTGGCCAGACGCTGATGCTTGCGCCGTACCTGATCGGTCGCGAAGCCGAGCAGCGCGAGATTCTCTATGACGATCTCAAGCGCGAAGCCCGCCAGTTTGATCATATGGGCCATGGGCCTCTTGATATTGCGCTCTGGGACCTGGCTGGCAAGAAGTACAATGCGTCAGTTTCAGAACTGCTCGGCGGCTACCGCCAGCGCCTTCCGGCTTACGCTTCGACTTACATGAGCGACCGCAACGGCGTTCTTTCGAGCAAGGAAGCTCACGGGGAGTTCGCCTTGCACTGCCGCTCGCTGGGCTACCGCGCTTACAAGATCCACGGCTGGAACGAGGGCGATAAACGGGAAGAGGCCGCCAACGTGCTGCATGTGCGTGAGGTTGTCGGCGACACCATGGAACTGATGATTGATCCCGCCTGCCAGCTCCGTACCTTTGCCGATGCGCTCTACGTTGGTCGCGCGTGCGATGAAGCCAGCTACTTCTGGTACGAGGATCCTTTCCGTGACTCTGGAGTTTCCGCCCATGCCCACCGCAAGTTGCGCCAGATGATTCGCACTCCTCTGCTGCAAACCGAGCATGTCCGCGGCCTTGAACCCAAAGCCGATTTCCTCGCCGCCGAAGCCACCGATTTCCTCCGCGCCGATCCCGAGTACGACATGGGCATCACCGGTTGTATGAAGATCGCACATCTGGCCGAATCCTTCGGGCTCGATTGCGAAATCCATGCCTCTGGCCCCGCGCATCGCCACGCGATGGCCGCCATCCGCAACACGAACTACTACGAGGTCGCCCTGGTTGGACCCGGGACGCCGAACGCGATCCCACCGGTTTACCTGTGCGGCTACTCGGACTCACTCGAAGCGGTTGGCACGGACGGCTGTTTCCCCGTTCCTACCGGCCCGGGCCTCGGCGTGACGCACGACTGGGATTTCATCGCGCGCAATCGCATTGCGCTGCACCGGTTCGATTGATTCAACGCTAGTTGAACGTGAAGATCGTGACGTGGGCGGGTTCGCCATCGATGTGGTGGTAGAAATCAAGGGCGTGTGAGTCTTCATTGTCGGCGGCGACGAAGACGGTTCTGCGGTGGGCCAGCGTGCGGAGGATCTGATCGAGTTGAGAGCCGATGCCGCGGCGTTGGTGCGAGGGGAGAACTGCGATGTCGTAGAGAAAGACCTCTTCGACAGGTAGGCGTGTGAGCGGGAGGGTGTGGGCGGTGAGACTGCCGACGATCTGGTTGTTGTCGAAGGCGGCGAGGGCCCAGAAGGAATCGTTGGTGAGGAGATTCTGGATGTAGTCTGCGGGAAGGGGCTCGCTCGGTTCTTCAAAGACCGATGCCATGACGGTGAAGAGCTTGGCGGCGATGGAGGTGTCGTTGGCTGTGAGGCGGCGGATTTCCATGGCTAGTTGAGGATGACGGTAAGGGGCGGCGAGGTGATTTCGTTTGCGGTGATGCGGACCTGATGGGGGCCGGGGGTGATGCCTTCCGGCAGGCGGAGGTTGATTTGATAGAGGCCGCCGATCTGGCCGGGAGCGCCACCGGAGTATTCGACGGTGGCTTCTTTGCCGTCGATGGTGGCGGTGACGGCGTTTGTGGTGGTGTGTAGTTGTGTTGTCGAGAGGAAGTCGCCCAGGGCGGGGTTGGTGGAGATGGCACCGAGGCCTGTGGCGTACAGGATGAGGCGGTCTTTGTCGGGTTGGGCGGTGGCGTTGAAGAGGCCTGGAGTGGTGGGTTGGTAGCGGACGGTGAAGGGTTGAATGAGAGTGAGGCCCTGCCAGGTGAAGTAGAGCTGGAAGGTGCCGGTGGTTGAATTGGGGGCGGCGACGGTGACCTGCGTGTCGTTTGAAAAGATCACGGGAAGCGTGGTGCCGGTGAGAGTGGCCTGGGGGATCGCACCTGAGAAATTGCCGAGAATGATAGCGGGGTAAGGGGCGGCCTGACCGCCTGCGCGAAGGACGCCATCGAGGATGAAACTCTGGCCCTCAGCGGGGCCGAGGCCGGAGCCGAAGAGTGTCAGAAGAGAGCGGGGCGAATAGGTGTTGGGGTAAGTGAAGGTGGCGGCGTTGGTGACGGCGTTGACGCGGGGTTGGGGTTGCCAGGAGCAGGCGTTGGGGTTTTCGAGTCGATAGAAGCCGCCGTCGGTGAAGTGGACGAAGACCTGGTTGTTGCCGGTGGTGATGAAGTCCGGGGTGAGGACGGTTTCGAGGTATTCGATGTTGCCCGGTTGGCCGCGGAAGATGCGGGTCGCGGCATTGAAGTAGTTGCCGGATGTGGAAGTGATGGGGAGTAAGCGGAGGTTGCCGAAGGGGGTTGCTGCGGTGGGGGAAAGGCGGAGGATGCTGCGGAAGTTGGCGCCGTTGCCCGCGATAGCAATGGCGGTGCCGTCCTCGAGGCGGTTGAGCGCGGCGAGGCCCGGGATGGTGAGTTCTGTAATGGTAGAGGTGGCCTTGTTGAAGACGGCGAGATTGACCGTAAGGACGCCGCCGGGAGGTGTGGCGGCGGCGGAGTTCCAGTAGATGTTGCCGGCTTGATCGGTAGTGATGCGCTGCAGAGTTGAGAAGCCACCGAGGGGAGCGAAGATGACTTCATTGCCGTCGGCGGTTTTGAGGACGCTGACTTTACCGGCTGTGTCGACGATCAGAATGCGGCGACGGTTGGTATCGGCAAAGATGATGCGGCCTTCGTTGTCGATGGTGAAGGTCTGGATGCCGAACAGGGAGAGGGCGGTGGCAGTCTTGCCGTCGGCGTCGCCGATGTCGTCGCCGCCGCCGACGACGAAGCGGGGCTGCTGGCCGGGGCGGGTTTCGAGGATCCCGGTTTTGTTGCCGAGGGTGGCTGAGTAGAGAAGGGAGTTGTTGCGTGGGTAGTAGATGCCGAAGGGCGGGGCCTGGCCGTCGACGGTGTTCGCCACGGGTGCGCCCGCGATAACGGTTTGAAAACGGTTCGAGATGCGGACGAGAGGATTGCGTTGATCGGGGCGCGCGTTGCCTTCGAAGTAGAGATCGCCGTTGATTGCAACGGCGCGGGGCGTGCCGGTGAAGGGAGGATAGGGGGCTGCGCCGAGTTCGATGTTGCCGTCGGCGCGGAGGGGGAAGACGCGGTTGGTTGTGGATGCGGCCGGGGTGCCGTTGGCGAGCAGGAGGATCGAGATGGCGGTGTCAAAGTTGGAGTTGACGGTGTCGATGATGCCGTCGGGCGTGATGAGGCGGATGTGGCGGCCACCGAGATCGCGAAGCCAGATGTTGCCGTTGGGGAAGGGGATGACCTGGCGGGGGTTGGAGAGGGAGGCTTCTGTGGCGGGGCCTTCGTCGCCGGTGAGGCCAGTGGTGGCAGCGGGGCGAGTGGAGCCGGCGATGGTGCGGAGCGTGCCGTCAGGGGAGAGTTTGCGGAGTCGATTGAAGCCGTCGATGATGAGGAGACTGCCTGCAGAGTCGAAGGCCGTATTGACAATGCCGCCGAGGTTGATTTGGGTGGCGGGGCCGGACTCGCCGTTGAAGCCGGGCCGACCAGTGCCGGCGACGGTTTTGATTTCGTTATTCGCAATGATGAAGATGCGACCGAGGGCGACGAAGTGGAGGGTGCCATCGGGGGAGAAGAGAATTTGCGAGACGGCTGGGAGAGCCTGATCGGCGGGGCCGTCGGTGAGGGTGGTAGCACGTGTGCCGTTACCGGCGAGAGTGATCATGCGGCCGTTTGGAGTGATGCGGCGGATGCGGGAGGCGGTGTCGAGGAAGTGAGGGACTTGCGAGGGTGAGAGGCCGAAGACGGTGGTTTGGAAGGTTTGGGATTCGGTGGCGCGCTCGCCTTCTTCGATACGAAGAGGAGGTTGAGCGGGAGATAGGACAGTAAAGCGGCAGTCTTGGGCGAGGAGGCTCGAAACCAGAGCCGTAAGCAACAACGAACGCATGAGCCTTCTGATTATATTTCGAAGCTAGCTCTGGATGAGAGATTTGAGAGGCACTGGATAGAGGGGTTGGCGGACGGAGTCTGAAGGCCAGCCGTAAAGCTGCTCAAGGATGGGGCCACAGATGCGGCCCTGGCAGGGGCCCATGCCGCAGCGGGTTTGGAGCTTGGCTTCGCGCATGGAGGAGCACTGGGTGGTTCTTGAGAATGGGATGTCTTCGCAGCGGCAGAGGATGGTGTCGGGCTGGGCGAGTTGCTTGAGTTCGTCGCGGAGCTTGAAGGTGCGGGTGAGGAGTTTGACAAAATCCTGATGGTTGCCGAGGGTGGCAGTGCCGGCGCCAGCGGCTTCCCCTTCTGCTTCGGCCTTTTCAAGGCCGCCGATGCCGGTGAGTTCGCCGACGGCGTAGATGCCTTGCACCGAGGTTTGCTGATGGCGGTTGACTTTGACGAAGCCGTTTTCGATTTTGCAGTTGGCGAGGCGGGCGAGCTCCAGGTTGGGCAGGAGACCGAAGGCGCAGGCGAGATAGTTGCAGGGGTAAGTCTTGCCGTTCGACATCAAGACTTCGCCAGGCTTGGCTTCGATGGGCCAGAGGTTCGGGGTGTAGTTGATGTTGAAGAGTTGCAGAGCCTGCGTGAGTTTGGAAGGCCAGCGGAGGAGTTGCGAGCCGAAATGCAGAAGGCTGGACCAGGGGGCTTGTTCGGCGATGAGGGTAATGTCAGCACCGGCTTTTTTGAGGTTGCTGGCGACGGCGAGGAGGAGTGGGCCTGAGCCGGCGATGACTACAGACTTACCTTGGACGTTGAGGCCTTGCTTGGCCATGGCCTGGAGGCCGCCCGCGCCGAGGACGTGAGGCAGAGTCCAGCCGGGGAAGGGCAGGAAGAGTTCGCGGGCACCGGTGGCGAGGATGATCTGGGTGGCGGAGAAGTTGAGGTCTGTGATCTGGGTGCTGAAGCGGCGGTCGACGCCTTTGAGTTCGATGCCATCTCGGCCACGCCAGATTTGGCCACCGGGACCGTGATTGTCATCGATGATGAGCGTTTGTTTGCCGGCATGTTTTGCGGCGCGAGCCGCAGCAAGGCCAGCCGGGCCAGCGCCGATGATGATCGCGTCATATCGCATCGGTAGAGACCTCCATGCCTTCGCGGACTTCCACCTGGCAGCCGCGCTGGTAGGCGATGCCGTCGATGGTGACTCTACATTCGAAACAGATGCCCATGCCGCAGAGAGGATTGCGGGGCTGGCCGGAGACGCTGGTGCGCGAGGTGATGCCGAGATTCATCAGTGCGGCAGCGACGGTTGTCTTCTCGTCGGCCTGATGCGGCGTGCCGTTGATGACTATGTGCGGCATTGGGGGAAACGCTCCGGGAGATATGGCGTGGGGTCGATGGGTGCCTTTGTCTTTGCGATCAAATGAGTGAGGAGTTCGGCGGTGGCCATGGCGGTGGTGATGCCGAGACCCTCGTGGCCGGTGGCGAGCCAGGTGCGGTCCGCGTTACGGTAGCGACCGACAAGAGGAAGCTTGTCGGTAGTGGCGGCGCGGAAGCCAGTCCAGGTGCGGATGATGCTCATGTTGAGAATGTTGGGGAGATATTGTGCGGCGCGGGCGAGCATCTTCGAGATCATGTGCGGCTCGACCGCGCTGTGATCGGCTCCGAATTGGCGGGAACTGCCAATGAGGAGTTGGCCGGTTTTGCGAGGTTGGACGTTGAAGGCGACACTTTCTGTGGAATCCCCATGGGCACTCTTTAGGTAACCGAGTTCAATGAGTTGGTGGCGGACCTGGCCGGGGTAGCGATCGGTGATGGCGAGATGGCCTTTGCGCGGCTTCACAGGGATTGTCGAAAAGAGTTGGGTGACGTAATGGCCGCTGGCGATGATGAGATTGGCGGCTTTGTGTTGTTCGCCGATGGCCAGAGTGACTTTGCCGTCGTCGATAGTTTTTACGTCGGCCTGGATGATGTTGGCGCCCTGAGCGAGCCATGCGGCGGCGCAAGGGGCATAAATGACGCTGTCGTCTGGGACGAGAAAGCCACCGGCGAAGCCCTCACGGAGATGGGGCTCGGCATCGTAGAGGGTTTGTGCGCTGAGAAGCTGGGCGCTGACGTGGCGCGAATTGTAGTAGCTGAGCTTGGGGCTGACGGCGTTGAATTCCTGTTGATCGGCGGCCACCCAGAGGGTGCCTCGGCGCTCGAACTCGACGCTTGAGGGAAGCTCAGGGACGAGTTGATCCCACAGGTCGCGGGAGCGTTTGGTGAGAGCGAACTGGGCTTCGCTGTCGTCCATGACGACGATGTGGCCCATGCCTGCGGCGGTTGCTCCGCCGCCGATGAGTTCGCGCTCGATGATGGTGACCTTGAGGCCTTGTTTGAGGAAAGCGCGGGCGCAGGCAGCGCCGACGATGCCGCCGCCGAGGATGAGCACATCAGAGGTCAACCGCGAATCCCCCAGCAGAATGGATCGCGGGGATCGAGCACGAGGAAGGCCTCAGAGTTGACCCAGGCGCGGCCGGAAATGGCGGGGACAATTTGATTGCCTTGCTGTTTGTAGCTTGCGTCGAAATGGCTGCCCACAATGCTCTCCTGGCGCCAGAGGTCGCCTTCTTTCAGTTTGCCATCGGCGGCGAGGCAGGCGAGCTTGGCGCTGGTGCCTGTGCCGCAGGGAGACCGATCGTAGGCATTGCCGGGGCAGAGAACGAAGCTGCGGCTGTTGGCTGTGGGCGAGGGCGCGAAGATCTCGATGTGGTCGATCTCGGCGTTGTTTTCGCCAGTAATGTTGTTGTCGAGAAGCGCTTGCTTGATCCTGGTTGCGACCTGAGTCCAATGAGAGGCTTGTTTGACGTCGAGCTGGGTGGTGAGGCCATCGACGAGGAAGAACCAGTTGCCGCCCCAGGCGATGTCGCCCTGGATGAGGCCGAGGCCTTCGACTTCGATGGGGACCTTTGCTTTGTAGCGATAGCTGGGGACGTTGTGGATCGTGACTTCGCCGGATTCGGCGAGTGTGGCAGTGATGACGCCGACGGGAGTTTCGATGCGTTGAGGGCCAGGCTTGATGAGGTTGAGGTAGTCGAGGGTGGCGACGACGCCGATGGCGCCGTGGCCGCACATGCCGAGATAGCCGACGTTGTTGAAGAAGATAACGGCGGCGGTAGAGGTCGAATCGCAAGGGGGAACGAGCAAAGCGCCGACCATGACATCGCTGCCGCGGGGCTCCTTGACGACGGCGCTGCGGAAGCCATCGTGGGATGTGCGGAAGATTTCGAGACGCTCTGCGATGGAGCCCTGACCGAGGTCAGGGCCTCCTTCGATGACGACTCTGGTGGGTTCGCCGCCAGTGTGAGAATCGATGACGCGGACGCGCTTCACAGCTTGGGCCTGGTGGCGAGAGCTTGGCGGATGATTTTGAGGACTTCTTCGCGTTCAGCGCCTTCGACCTTGAGCCGGGGCGCGCGGGTGACTTCGCTGCCGAGGCCGACTTCGGCCATACACATCTTGATGTATTGGACGAGCTTGATTTTCGTGTCGAGGTGGAGGAGGGGCGTGTACCAGCGGTAGAGCTCGAGGGCTTCGTTCCAGCGGCGCGCTTTGCAGTGTTCCCAGAGGACGCGGTTTTCGTCAGGGAAGGCGTTGACGAGGCCGGAGACCCAACCAACGGCACCGAGCATGGCGGACTCGAGGACGAGATCGTCGACGCCAGAGAAGAGGATGTAGCGATCGCCGACCGTGTTGACGAGGTCAGTGATGCGGCGAGGGTCGCCGGAAGATTCTTTGATGGAGACGAGGGTGGGCTGGTCGGCAAGTTCGACGAAGCAATCGGGCGTGAGGTCGACAAAGTAGCTGGGGGGATTGTTGTAGACCATAATGGGCAGGCTGCTTGAATTGGCAACGGCGCGGAAGTGGGCGATGGCTTCCCGACGGTCGGCCTTATAGATCATGGCGGGGAGGACCATCATGCCGTCGATGCCGATCTTTTCGCAGTCGCGAGCGAACTGGCATGCTGTGCGAGTGGTGTTCTCTGCATTGCCCGAGAGCAGCGGGATGCGGCCGTTGACGACGGGCTTGAGCTCTTTGAGGACGCTGAGTTTTTCTTCGTAGGAGAGAGCCGTGTTCTCACCGACGCTGCCGAGGAGGATGACGCCGTGGATGCCGGCGGCGATCATCTTCTCAAGGTGAGCAGCCGTGGCGTCGAAGTCGATCGACTCGTCGCTGCGGAACTGCGTGGTGAGGGCGGGGAAGACCCCGTGCCAGTTGACGTTCATTAGAATCTCCATTTGGCGACAAAGTTTTTGTCGAGTTTCGTTTGAGTGAGGCTAGCACGGACCATTTCAATGGGGAGTGCGTTGCCTTTGAGAATGTGGTCGTGGAAGTCTTTGGGCTTCATTTTGCCCTTGGTGACAAGGTCATTGTAAAGGCTGCGGATCTGGAGGCCACCGAGCATGTAGGCGGCTTGATAAAGCGGCGGGTAGGTTCCTTCGAAACTGCGGCGGACTTCGGCGGCGGCATTCTCGCGTTCGTGTCCGACGCGGTCGACCAGGAAGTCGACGCACTCTTGCGCTTTCATCTGGCCGAGGTGGAACTTGAGTGAGAAGATGATGCGGGCGCAGCGGTGCATGCGCCAGAACAGCATGCCGATTTTGTCTTCGGGGCCGCGCGGGAAACCGAGATCCCAGAGGAGCATCTCCCACCAGAGGGCCCAGCCTTCGCGCCAGAAGGGGGTCTCGAAGGCGGCGCGGTATTGGCGATAGCGCTGGTTGTAGTAACGCTGGAGGTTGTGACCGGGGATGAGCTCGTGTTGGACAGTGGCGCGGGAGAAGTGTTCGTTGTTGCCGCGCATGCTCATGAGCTTCTCTTCGTGCGTCATGGTGTCGGTGGGGAAACTGACGATGATGCTTTCGCCGCCGAGGAAGAAGGGGTTGATGCGTTGGCGCTCTGGGGACATCATGAGCATGCGCCAGGAGTCGCGGGCGAGATGAGGGACAGTGACGAGGTCGCGTTTGGTGACGAAATCGATGGCCTCCACAGCGAGATCCAGGATCATTTTCGGTTGGCCGCCGGGATCACGGTGGAGGGTTTTGACGCGTTCCATGGCGGCTTTGGTGTCCTCGCCGAGTCCCATTTCGCGGGTGGCCTTTTTGAGCTCGTTGTCGCACCAGGCGAACTCGCGGTTGGCGATCTCGATCAGTTCTTCGGGGGTGTAGGCAATCATGTCGGCCTTGAGGTCGCTCATGAGGGCTTCGCGGCCAATGGGGTCGCCGATGATGGTGTCGCGGTCGTCGCGCTTGAGGCCGGCACCGCGCTCGCGCAGGGTGGCGGCGTAATCGGTGAGGGATTTGGAGAGCTTCGTGTAGGGGTCTTTGACCCACCATTCAAAGAGTGGATCGTAACCTTGATAGAAAGCGAACCATCGTTTGAGGCTTGCTTCCATTTCGAGGGTGAGGCGATGGGCACGCAATGCAACGGTTTGATTTTGCTTTGGAGTGTCGGGTTTTTTGAGCCAGGTGTCGAGCTCTTTGATCTGCTTGGAGACGTTGACGAGAGTTGCGGCCGCATCGCGGCCCGCGATTGGGTCGACGCGCTGGCGGATCTCTTCGAGACGCCAGAGGCTGGTGGCAAAGCCAATCAGAGGTTGCATCTCGTGCCAGCGGGTTTGATCGAGATCGAGTAGAGCGAGGGCGCGTTGATTGATGTTGCGCAACATGAGCCAATCGATACGAGTTTCGACATCATAGGAGTCGAAGGGGAGGGACTCGATGTTCTTGAGCCAGGTTTGGTGGAATTCGCGAAGTGTTTCGATGCGAGCTGAAGAGTAGGTGAGTGAGAAGAAACTGTCGATGGCGCGAAGGTCGGCGCGGTAGCGCTCGATGAGTTCGGGTAGGGTGGAGGGCATTGATTCCCAAAGGTATGGGGATCGGTTCGGGCGTTGGGCCAATGCCACCGATGCCGTGAAGGAGGCGAGCAGGGAACGTCTTGTCCATCGGGTGAGAGGCTGCGATAGGATTGACGGCATGAAAACCAGATTAATACTGCTGGCGCTTGTGGCGGGATGCCACATGTTCGCGGCGTCTCAAGAAGATGAGCTGAAGGCCACGATCGATAAGTGGCGGACGGCGGTGATCAAGAAGGACAAGGCGACGCTTGAGAAATACACGTCACCGACTGTGACGTATTCGCACTCGAATGCCTTGATGGAAGACCGCGCACAGATGATCGCAGCGATGACAGCCCCGGATATCGCTTACACGGCCATGGATATGGAAGAAACGAAGATGCGTTTCTTTGGCAAGGTGGGTGTAGTCAACACGAAGATGACAGTCAAGAATGCCAACAAGGGTGTGGCGCAAACGATTCCGCTGAGTGTTTTGATGGTTTGGGTTAAGGAAGGGTCGGATTGGAAGCTGACTGCGCGTCACACGACGCGATTCCCTCAGAAGTAGAGATTGAACTGCGGCATTTGTTTGGCTGCTTCGCGATGGGCCAGTGACAGGAATTGCCTGGCCCATAAAACAATGAATGCGAGGATTGCGTCTATGACACGTCGAATGGCATTGCTGGCCGCTGTGGCGGCACCGTTAATTGGACAGAAGACTGAAGCCGAGTTGCAGGAGAAGATTCGCAAGGAGCTCATCACGCTGCCGTATTACGGCTGCTTTGATTTGCTGACGTTTCAGTTGTCGGGGACAGCTGTGAAGCTGGGCGGGTATGCGATGCGGCCGACGTTGAAGGACGACGCCGAGAGGGTGATCAAGGATCTCGAGCGAGTGTCGAAGGTGGAGAACGAGATCGAAGTGTTGCCGCTATCTCCGAACGATGATCGGATTCGGTGGGGTGTATTTCGGGCGATCTATCGAGATCCCGCGTTGTCGCGGTATGCGCCGGGAGGAGGACTCTACATGAGGCGGCGTGGGGGAACTTTCTTTGGAGGACCGTTTGAGAACTGGAATATGCCAGCCGGGACTCAAGAACCGCTGGGCTCGTTTCCGATTCACATCATTGTGCAGAATGGAGATGTGATTCTGGTGGGGGTTGTGGACAACAAGGCGGACGCGGATCGCGCGAACATCCTGGCCAATGGTGTAGCAGGGGCGATGAGCGTTAAGAATCTGATCGAGACGGCGCCTCCAGCCAAAGGGCGGAAACGGTAATCCAGACGAGCTGAGCGGTTAGCAGGTGTGCGAGCTGGAAGGGCGCTGGTGCGCTGAGCCAAATGTTCGCGAGGCCGAGTAAGACTTGCAATGTGACCAGACCAAGGCCGGCTAACGCCCATGTGTTGCCCGTGCGGCGCTGGATTGTGGTGAGGATCGCGAGGAGTGCGGTGGCGGAAACAGCAGCGATCACAGGGTGAAGGAAGCGGAGGCGAACCAGGAAGTGGTGGGTTGGGGAGAGGTCTGCGCGGATCTTTGCAAGAAGTTCCGGGCCTGAGGCAGGCGTGGTGGGGAAGAGCGTGTCGCCAAGAGCCGTGACAGCGCCGCTCGCGTTGGTGAGGACTAGTGCGGCCATGGCGGCGTAGATCCAGATGTTGTTGAAGCGGGGAGTGACCCGGTTGAGGCGGAGCGGTACCGCAACGGCACAAAGCATGAGCAGCATTGTGTTGACGAGGTGGAGGGAGATTACGATGGCGCGGCTGAGGGAGGCATCATTTTCGACGAGTTCTTTTTTGACGAGGACTGCGCCGATGAAGCCTTCAACGAGGAGGAAGAAGAACATGCCGGCGGCCCAGGAGAGGGCGGGAGATTTTTTGCGCCAGGTGTAAACGAGGATGGCGAGGCCGAAGATGCCGGAGAGGCCGCTAGTGAGGCGATGGGTGAATTCGATGATGGTTTTGAGACTGGGATCGGGCGGGATCACGACGCCCTGGCAGGTGGGCCAGTGATTGCCACAACCCGCACCGGAGCCAGAGATGCGAACCCACGCGCCGAAGAGGATGACGAAAATCAGGTACCCGACAAAGGCCCAGGCAAAGCGCTGCATACCTTTAGGATAGCGACCGGGTCGTCCCAAATTGCTTTTTTTCGCGGACAGGTCGTAGTTGACTGAAAGGATGAAAGTTCATTGGCTCGGATTGATTGCGGTTAGCGCGTTTGCACAGAATCCCGGATTGACACTGCCACCCAGCGGGGGGAACCAGCAGGCCACGGTTGTGCAAGGGATCGGGCCGGTGAAGGTGAAAATTGAATATTCAAGCCCGTCTGTGAAGAATCGCCGCGGCAAGATTTGGGGAGGGTTGGTGCCCTATGGGTTGACTCAGCTGGACTATGGCAACGGCAACCCAGCGCCTTGGCGGGCAGGGGCGAATGAGAACACCGTTTTTGAGGTGTCGCACGATGTGCTGGTGGAAGGGAAGGCATTGGCAGCGGGACGATATGGGCTGCATATGATTGCGGGGCCAGAAGAATGGGTGACTGTGTTTTCGAAGAATGCGGATTCGTGGGGGAGCTACTTTTATGATTCCAAGGATGATGCCTTACGGGTGACTGTGAAGTCGGCCAAGCATGAGTATCGTGAGTGGCTGACGTATGAGTTCGTTTCGCGCAAGTATGATTGGACGAAGGTGGAGATGCAGTGGGAAGACCTGGCGGTGGGTTGGACGGTGAGCGTGCCGAACGCCAATGAGATCCTCGTCAGTGCACTGAAGAAAGATCTGCAGCGGGAGGCGGGATTCAACCTGCAGGGTTACCTTGCGGCAGTGGACTTTGGTTTGCAGCAGAAGACGCACCTTGAGCAGGCCTTGATCTGGGCGGATGCCGCGATTTCGACACCTGGGATTGGAGTGAAGAATTTTGCGACTTTGTCTGCGAAGTCGCAAGTGTTGTCGGCGCTCAAGCGAGAGGGTGAGGCAGCAGCGATGTTGAAGGCGGCCGCGGCTTTGCCGACGACCTCGACGCAGGAGATTCATATGGCGGGCCGGATGTTGCTCGCGTCCGGAAAGGCAGCGGAGGCTCTTGAGGTGTTTCGAATCAATCAGCAGCGGAATGGAAATGCCTGGCCGGTGAATGTGGGGATGGCCCGTGGCCTGGCTGCAACTGGGGATAAGGCTGCGGCGCTGGACTATGCGAAGAAGGCGCCGGCGCAAGCGCCGGACGAAGTGAACCGGAAGGCACTTGCGCAGTTGGTGAAAGAGCTGTCTGCCCAGTGAGCTGCACCAGCTTGAGCTGGCCACAGGCCGCGTAGATGTCGCGGCCCCGCGGCTTGCGCACGTAGCAGAGGATCTTGCGCATGATGATGCGCTGGAAGCGCTTGACGCGCTCATCGGATGGCGTTGTGTAGGGGATGCCGGGGCCAGGATTGAGCGGGATCAGATTGACCTTGCAGGTGAGGCCATCGAGGAGGTCGAGCACACGCTCGGCGTCTTCGATGAAATCGTTGACGCCGCCGAGGAGGACGTACTCAAAGAAGATATGTTCTTTGGGTTTGAGCGGGAATTTGCGACAGGCTTCGATCAAGTCGGCGAGGTGCCACTTTCTTGTGATAGGCATGATCTCGCGGCGCTGCGTTTCGCTTGAGGCGTTGAGGCTGATGGCGAGGCGGGGGCGGATGGAATGCTGGGCGAGTTCTTCGATTTTGGGGATGAGGCCTGAGGTGGAAAGACAGATGCGGCGTTCGCCCATGCCGATGCCGCGTTGATCGATGAGGATGCGCGTGGCCTTGAGGACGTTGTCGAGGTTCATGAGCGGCTCGCCCTGGCCCATCATGACGATGTTCATCGTGCGGGACTTGGGGGCGAGATTATGATTGCGCATGACATGCCAGACCTGCGCGACGATTTCGCCAGCGGTGAGGTTGCGATCGAGGCCCATGAGTGCGGTGAGACAGAACTTGCAATCGACGGGGCAACCAACTTGAGAAGAGATGCAGATGGTGTCGCGACTGCCTTCGGTCATGAAGACGGTCTCGACAGTTTTGCCGTCGGCGAGTTCAAGCAGGTAGCGCACGGTGCCGTCGGAGCTCGTGTACTTGCTGGCTTCCTTGAGTGCGCCGAGAGTGTAGCCTGGGGGCAATTCAGTATTGCGGTCCGCGTAGACGGACTTGAAGATGCGACGGGCGTGGAAGGTGGAGAAAGCGGTCTCGAGGTCGGAGAGTTCGAGGCCGATCAGGTCAGGCACACTTTCATTATGACTTCAGAGTGGAGGGGAGGCGCGGAGAGGACAGAAGTGCCTCGAAGGCTTTCCACTGGTCGGGTTGTTTGGCGAGGTAGGTGCGAATGAGATCCTGGCCGTGGTTGTAGGTGATGACGTAGGCGCGATTGGCTTCGATGAAGCGAATGCGTTGTTCGGCTTTGGGGGCAGTCATGAGCGAGTATCGTTCGAGATATTGCTGGCAGGCGGCGCGGTTGATCTTGTCATCGAGATACTGACGGGCGGCCTGGTTCACGGCGTGACTGAGGCTTGCGAGTGCGCTGAGAACCTTGAGGTAGTGGGCAGCCTGTTTGGGGTCGAGGCCGGCTTTGGGGAAGAGGATCTGTTCGTGGAAGGCGAGGGAGCTCACTGCTGGAAAGGTGAGGCCAACGCCGTATTCGGCGGTGCCTTCTGCAATGCAGCTTTGGGGGCTGAAGAGCGGGTAGATCGAGAACTCGCGCCAACCCTTGCCGTTGACGAGGTGTTGTTCGAGCAGGGTGTTGTAGACATGGTGGCCGGGGTAGCCTTCATGAGCGGCGAGAGTGACGATGCGGCCGATCTCGACGGGCAGGTCGAGGTTGACCTGGATCAAGCTCTTGTAGCGGCTGCGGTACCAGTTATACGCTGACCAGACTTTGCCCTTGACGTACTCGATCTCGAAGGATTCTTCGGCCGGGAGTGCGATGTGTTTCTGTGTGATGGATCTCGATTCGTCGACGGCAGCACGGAAGCAGGCGTCGACGCGGTCTGCGGGGATGTTGAAGGAGTTGCGGTATAGGGCGTGACGCTCGGCGATGGGGCCTTTGCTGGGGAGTAGGGAATCCAGCTGCTGGATCGCCTTTTCGAAAGTGGCCTCCGGGATGACGGGAGCGACGGTGTCGTAGAGATGCTGCGACTCTTCGTCGAAGGTGAACTTTCTGCCGGAGAGCATCTCGGTGCGCTTGACGAGGGATTTGGTCTGGATGACGAGGAACTGGCGGCGGAGCACGTTCGGTTCGTCAAGCGATGAGAGGAAGGAGTGAGCGCGATCGCGGATTTGATCAAGAGTGAGATTCTCGTTCTCCGCCTGCTGCTTGAGTTGGGGCGGGCCGTAGTAGGCGTCGACGTAGGAAGGCTCGTGGACGCCGAGGGCGAGGACGAGTTTCATGTATGTGTTTGCTGCGTCCGGCTTTTGGCAGGAGGCGAGAAGTGAGGCCATAGCGAGGGTGTGTCTGCGTGTCATTGGGGGATGCGTCTTGTTTCGAATGCTCGTGTAGGGTTGAAGTTCGGGTTGCGCGTTGGGATGGGTGCGTCGAGGGACTGCAGCCAAGAGTGAAGCTGGGCGCGCATGCGGCGAGTGCGCGCGGGATCTTTGGAGGCGAGGTTGGTGGTTTCGCCAGGGTCTTTCGAAAGGTCAAAGAGTTCGAGGTGAGGCTCGGTGATGTAGGTGTAGTTCTTCGAGGAGTCGAAGTGGTCGCCGAAGGCTTCAATGAGCTTGTAGTTGCCGTCTCGGATGATGGCGGAGGGAGTGGCGGCCCAGTTGAGCTCGTAGAAGGGCATGTACCAGTAGAGCGGACGTGACGGGATGCGTTTGCCAACGAGCAAAGGAGTGATGTTGACGCCATAGATGGTGTCTTGCGGCTTGGCGCCAGCGGCACTGAGAAGGGTGGGAAGGAGGTCGACGGCATGAACGGGAGTGTCGCAAATCGTATTGGGCCGAACGTGGCCGGGCCAGCGGACGATGAAGGGGACGCGGATGCCGCCTTCATAGTTGAAGCCCTTGCCTTCGCGGAAAGGGGCGTCGTCAAAGAGGGTTTCGCAAATTTCGAGATGACTGGCGGATTGGGCGGGTGGCTTGAGGTGACGATGGATGCCGCCGTTGTCGGTTAGAAACATGACGATGGTGTTCGATGCGAGGCCTGTGTCATCGAGGGATTGGATGAGGCGGCCGAAGGCGGTGTCCATGTGTTCGAGAGCGGCGAGGTAGGTGGCATTGTTGCGGTCGGTCGCGGGGTAGCCTTTGGCTCGATACCTGGCGACGAGATCGTCCGGTGCGGCGACGATGTTGTGAATGGAGTGATGAGGAAGGTAGAGGAAGAAGGGGTTGGACTTGTTCTGCTGGATGAAGCGGATGGCTTCGCTCGTGAAGCGATTGACGGCTTTGTCGCCGCTGGAAATCTCCTTGGGGTTCTGCAGGGGAGTTGAGACAACATCGAAGCCGTAGTGCTTGCTCGAGGCGGCGTTGAGGCCGTTATAGTTGCCGTCCGCGTTGGTTGTGAGATGCCATTTGCCGATCGCAGCCGTGGTGTAGCCTGCCTGCTTGAGGCCCTTGGGCAGGATAAAGGTGTCGCGCGAGAGATTGTGCAAATGAGGGACTTCGCTCATGCGTGCATAAGGGTATTCGTAGGGAGGGATGACGTGGAACATCCGGTTGCGGGCGGTGTATTGGCCCGTCATTAGAATGGACCTTGTGGGCGTGCATTGCGGCGTAACGTAAGCGCTGGTGAAGCGCATGCCCTGGGAGGCGAGGCGATCCAGATGAGGAGTTTGAACGTGTTGATTCCCCTGGCAACTGAGGGCACCTTAGCCCATGTCGTCCATCAGCACGAGAATGATGTTGGGTTGGGGCGACTGGCCTGGAGGAGGCTGGTGGCGAGAAAGGATCTACGGTTGAGCAAGTTGGTCATTTCGTCAAGACAGAATTTGTTTGACCACATTCCCGTGGACGTCAGTGAGACGCCGCTGCAGGCCGTTGTGATACCAGGAGAGGCTCTTGTGATCGAGGCCCATCAAATGGAGGATGGTGGCGTGGAAGTCATAAATGGTGACGGGGTTTTCGACCGCTTTGTAGCCCATTTCATCTGTTGCGCCAAAGCTGAAGCCGGGCTTGAGGCCGGGGCCGGCCAGGAAGGAAGTGAAGCCTTCGGGGTTGTGGTCGCGACCGCCTTCGCCGAGGCCTTGGCTGATGGGGAGACGGCCGAACTCTGTGGTGAAGACGACCAGAGTTTCATCGAGCATGCCGCGCTGTTTGAGGTCGCGGAGGAGAGCGGCCGTTGGCTTGTCGAGGATGGCGGCGTTGTTGTTGTGATTCGCGACGAGATCTTCATGAGCGTCCCAATTGACGCGGGGCTCGCCGAAGTGGCCGCCGTTGTAGAGCTGGATGCAGCGGACGCCTTTCTCGATGAGACGGCGGGAGAGGAGGCAGTTGTAGCCGTAATCGCGAGTGATGGGGTTGTTGAGACCGTAGGCTTCGCGAGTGGCTTCGGATTCGCCAGAGATGTCGGTGACGCCGGGAGCGCTGAGTTGCATGCGGGCGGCGAGCTCGTAGGCCTTGATGCGAGAGACAAGGGCGTCTTCGCCGGGATTGTCCTTGAGGTGTTCTTCGTTGAGTTGCGAGAGGAGATCGTAGCTGGCGGCCTGGGCCGGGGCTGCGATGTGGTTGACAGGGCGGAGGTCGGCGATGGGGTTGCGCTGGTCGCCGAAGATGACGCCCTGGTGGGAAGCGGGGAGGAAGCCATTGCCCCAGTTGGCGACGCCGCAGGGCGGAAGGCCGCGGCGATCGGGGAGCACGACGAACGAAGGGAGGTTCGCGTTCTCACTGCCGAGGGCGTAACTGACCCAGGAGCCGATCGAGGGGAAGCCCTGCAAGATGAAACCCGTCGACATCTGAAAGAGGGCTGGGCCGTGGGCGTTGCTGCGGGAGACCATCGAGTGGATGAAGGTCATGTCGTCGACGAGCTCGCCCATTTGCGGAAGGAGGTCTGAGACGTACTTGCCGGATTTGCCTTTGGGCTTGAAGGTCCAAGGCGATTTCATGATGGTGCCGCGCTGGCCGAAGAAGGGGGTGATGGCGTTGGCGCCTTGAGTCTCTTTGCCGTGATGTTTGACGAGCTCAGGCTTGAAATCGAAGGAGTCGATCGAGCTGAAGCCGCCCGGGAGAAAGATCATGATGATGTTCTTCGCCTTGGGGGCGAAGTCCGTGCCGGGCTTGCGGAGCCTGGCGGGAGCGGCGTTGAGGAGTTGCGCGAGGGCGATGCCGGCGAGGCCTCCGCCCATTTCCCAAAGGGCGTGGCGGCGGGTTGGGTTGTTATGGGACATAGAGGAACTCGTTGGTGTTGAAGAGGGCTCGGGTGTAAAGGGACAACGATTGTTTGGCCATGAATTGCTGGCCCAGAGAGAGTTCGCGTTCGGTCGGCTTGCGACCGTAGAGGAGCTGGTAAGCCTTCTTGATTTGGCTTACGGGAGATTGCCCCGCTTCTTGCTGGAGGCGCTCGGCGAGCAGGTTCGACTGGCGGAGGACGAAGGCGTTGTTGAGGAGGGTGAGCGCCTGGACCGGGGTGTTGGAGATGCTGCGCTGTGGTGTGGCGACCGAGGGGTCGGGACAGTCGAAGCTGTCCATCATGATGCGCTCGCCGCCGCGGACGACGAAGCGATAAATGGCGCGACGCCAGACTTCGGGGCCATCATTGTCGAGTGCTTCGTAGATGAATGCGCCGCGCTCTTTCTTCTTTTGCAGGGCGAAGCTGGGGCCGCCGATGGGGGAGAGCTTGAGCTGGCCGCTGGCGAGGAGGATCGAGTCGCGGAGCATCTCGGCGTCCATGCGTTTGAGGGGCATGCGCCAGAGGAGACGGTTGTCGGCGTCTTTGGCGAAGTTGGCTTCGTTGTTGGCGGTGGAGCGCTGGTAGGTCTTTGAGAGGAGGATCTGGCGGTGGAGCCATTTGATACTCCAGCCGTTTTCCATGAAAGAGACAGCGAGCCAATCGAGTAACTCAGGGTGAGAGGGGCGATCGCCGTTGAGGCCAAAGTCGCTCGGCGTATTGACGATGCCGTTGCCGAAGTGGCTGTACCAGATGCGATTGACGAGGACGCGGGCGGTGAGTGGGTTCTTGTCGCTCGCAACCCAATTGGCCAGGGCCAGGCGGCGGTCGGAATCTGATGCGTTGGGCGGCAGGCCGAGGTTGGCGTCTAGCTGGCGGACGGCTGTGAGAGCGCCCGGTGTGACTTCTTCGACGGGTTTAGCGACAGAGCCGCGTTCGAGCAGGAAGGCTTTGTCCATGGCCTTGGGCTTGGCGGCGTAGAGCTTGCGTGGTTCCGGGATGGCGGCGAGTTGTGATTCAAGCTGGGCGCGTTGATCGAGGAGGGCTTTGCGATCGGGGAGTTCATTTGCAGCGACACGAGGCATGTCGATCTCGAGGTCTCGGATGTGATCGAGCGAGGAGCAGAGCGTGTTCCAATTGAAGCCGTCGATGGAAGCCTCGAGACGATAGACCTTGGGCATGCCGCTGGTTCCGGCGGTCTTCTGGTCGGTCCAAAACAAAAGACGCTCGATTCGTTTTGCATCCGGATTCGGAATGTTGATGTAGACGGGAGCGTCTGCGGTGGCTTTGGTTTGGGCTTGCCAGTTGGAGATGGTGAGCTTGGCGGGCTCGACGGTAACTTGTTCGAGCCGGGCGCGATCACTGTAGTGGCTCGTGATGACGAAGCGGAGGTGCTTTGCGTTCGTGGCAGCGAAATGGTTGTAGTTCCAGACAGGGTTGAGCGGGATGCGGCGAGACTGATCCTGGCGGGACTTGTCGAAGGCTTGATAGCGAGTTAAGAGGAGCTTTGCGCGAACGGGGTCTTCGATGGCTGCGATCCGGCTGTTGACTTCCTTCAGCTTTTGTCGAATGGGTTGGGTGGCTTGATCGTAAGCCTTTTTGTCTTCGTCGCTGGCGACAACGCGAGTGCCGAAGGTGACGCCAGAGTAAACGGCAGTGAGGCGGTAGAAGTCTTTGCTGGGGATGGGGTCGAACTTGTGATCGTGGCAGCGGGCGCAGTTGACGGTGAGCGCCTGGAAGGTGTGGAAGGTTGTGGTGGCCATGTCGTCGAGCTCGTCGACGCGAGCGGTGGCGGCGAAGATTTTGTCTTTGTTGAGCTCGGCGGAGACTTGATCCCAGGGGCCGGCGACGAGGAAGCCGGTGGCGGCCAAGTTGGGTTTGGGCAGGAGGTCGCCCGCGATCTGTTCGCGGATGAAGTCGGTGTAGGGCTTGTCCTTTAAGAAGGCGTCGATGACGTAATCGCGATATGGCCAGGCGTGGAAGCGCTCGTAGTTGTGTTCGCCGCCGTCGGTCTCGCCGAAGCGGACGACGTCGAGCCAGTGGCGAGCCCACCGCTCGGCGTAGTGAGGCGAGGCGAGCAGCTTGTCGATGGTTTGCTCGTAGGTGAGATTGTAGTCTTCCGGTTTGGGTGGGAGGCCAGTGAGATCGAAGTGAAGCCTGCGGATCAGGGTGCGATGGTCGGCCTTGGGATTGGCTGTGAGGCCTTTGTCGGCGAGCTTGGCATCAATGAGTTCGTCGATCGATTTGGCGGTGCCTTTGACTGGGGAGCGGAACGACCAGAAGTCTCGGCGAGCAGGGACTTGGGCCTCAAGTGGGATGAAGAGCAGGACGAGCGCGAGGGCGATGAACTTCATTTAGTACTCATTGTTATCACATGCGGGAGATTTGGGTTTCGACGGCGGTTTTGAGGTAATCGAGGAAGGCGCGGGTTTTGGGGAGGCGTTCGCTTTGCGCGGGGTAAAGCGCCATGAGTTCGACTGGGCTCGATTGCCATCCGGGAAGGACGGGGGCCAGTTTTGTATGCGCGGTGAGCCAAAGTGGAATCAGCGTGATGCCGCAGTGTTGTGCGGCAAGTTCGGCGAGGACGGCGGGGTCGGGGGCGGAGAAGCGAGTCTTGAGCGCGGTGAACAACATCTCCAAGTTGATCGTGGACGGGCAAAAGAACTTGTTGCGCGCTGCGGAAAGACAAGGCGTGAAACGGTTCTTGCCGTCGGACTTCAGCGTGGATTTTCGCAAGGTGGCGATGGGGGACAACTACAACTTGGATATGCGGAAGAAGTTTTTGCCGGTTGTGCAGGATTCGAAAGTCGCTCATATGCCGGTGATCAACGGAGCCTTCTATGAAGTGGTGGCGGCACCGTTTCTTGGGTTTGTAGACCTGGAAAAGAAGCAGGTGACGATTTGGGGGGATGGGGAGCAGAAGATGGAGTTTACGGCGACCGATGACGTGGCGAAGTATGTTGCGGCTGCGGTGCTGGACCCGAGGATGGAGAATCGCACTTTGAGTGTGGCGGGAGATGTACTGAGCAGCAATGAAGTGGCGGGCCTATTTGGTTTTGAGCGACGCGAAGCAGGCAGTGTCCGTGATTTGAAGGCGCGCATCGCCGCCAAGCAGCAGGGCGCGACGAACCCGTGGGCTTATCTAGGGGCTCAGTATCTGTGGGCGATGGTGAGTGGCGTGGCGCAGGCCGACAGGATCGACAATGCGATGCATCCAGAGATTCGCCCGATGGGGCTGAAGCAGTTTTTCGGGATGGCTTAACGGGAGGCGGAGAGGGCTTGATCGAAGGAGCCAAGCATCGTCTTGACGGACTTGGCTTCATCCATGTCGGGGTTGAGGGTGAGCATGCGTTGGAAATGTTTGCGGGCGACCGCAAGGGTTTCAAGGCTACCGGTTGATTGAGCCTGCGTGGCGTAGACGAGGCCGCTCAAGTAGTGGGCATAAGGGTAATCGGGATCGTACTGCAGGCTCTTTTGGCAGAACAGCGTGGCGTCGGTGAGTTTCTTGTCGCGAAAGGCGCAGTCGCAGAGGCCGAAATAAGCCATGGAGCGAAGGTCCTGCCAAATGTCTTTTTGCGCGGCGCGGCGGCGTTTGCCGTGGCCAACGAGAAAGCCAACGACGTAGTAGTTCAAGTTGCCAGCCATGCCGGAATCGAAGTTGCTGTACTTGAGGTAGTCGACGTACTCCTTGCGCGACTCCTTGTAGTCGCCCTTCATGCGGAGACTCTCGGCGAGCCAGAAGTGAGGCTCGGCGATGTTGGGCGAAATAGCGATGGCGGCACGAGCGCTCTCGATGGCGTCGTCGTAGCGTTCTTTGATGCGGTAAGCCTGAGCGCGCAGATAGAGAGTTTGGAGATCTTTGGGGTTGCGCTTCAGGACGACATCGAACTGACGAATGCTGCCGTCGACATCGCCGATATCGAGTAGCATGCCGCCGAAGCTTGACCGCGCTTCAGAGTAATCCGGGTCGATCTTAATGGCGGTTTCGAACAACTGGCGGGCTTTCGTTTGATCGAACAAAGCGTTGTAGGCGCGCCCAAGATAGAGAGCGGACTGGCTGTAGGTAGGGTCTGTCGCGAGAGCCTCGGCGAAATGCTCGACGGCTTTCTTGTAGTTCTGCTCGAAGCCCTTGTTGTAAAAGTCGAGGCCTTTTTCGAACTGGTCGACGGCGGCCTTGGGGCGTTTGCGGGGGATCAGGATCTGGATCTTAACGGTGGATTCCTGGCCGGGGTAGACCATTTCTTCGCGAGGGCCGTCGGGCTCGTAACCCATCTTGACGCCCTGAACCTGATGCGCGCCGGGACGGAGGCCTGGGATACGTAATGGGTTGCCCTTGCTTGCGACCCCAGCGCTCTTGCCATCGAGGAAGACTTCGACATCTTCGCGGTTGGTCTCAAAGATGAGCGTGCCGAACTTGGGTGCAGGAGGTGCGGCGGCCGTGGCGTAGCTGGGAACATAGGCGATCAGCATTTCGGGATCGAAAGCACCGCGATCGGAACGAGGTGTCTGCTTGCCTTTGGTGGCTTCGCGGACGTTCTTGCGGACGTACTCGGTCATCTCAACGGCAGTGACCTGGCCGTCGCGGTCGTCGTCGGCTTCGCCTTCCATACCCTTGACGACATAGTAGGTGAACACGCCGTGGCCGCCACCGAAGTCGGGAGATTCAAAGCTGCGTTCTTCGTCGCGGGAGGCGGTGAGGGAGAACATGCTCTTGTCGAGGTTCTGCCAGAGGTTATTGAGATTGTCGGCGCGGGTTTCGCTGGTGACGAAGCCGGAGTGGCAAGAGTCGGTCATCAGGACCTTCCACTTGGCCTTCACCTTCTTGCCGATGGTTTGGGCCAGCGCCTCCATGGGGTAGCCCGAGCCGGCAATGTTGTTGAGGTTGAAGTCGTAGGGGGCGAGATAACCCTTGCCCTGGTGGACAAAGCCGTGACCGGCGAAGTAAATGAAGACGCGGTCGTTTTCGTTGGCGACGCTGGGGAGCCATACTTCCAGTTCCTTCTTGAGGTTGGCGAGAGTGGCTTTGGGCCCAAGGAGCTTCTTGACGTTTTCAGCGCGGAAGTTGCCACCTTCCAGGCTGATGAGGATCGAGTAGAGCGAGTCTGCATCTCGCTCGGAATAGGCGAGGTGGAGATCCTTGGGCAGGTTTTGATAGGCGCCAACGCCCATGACGATAGCGTAGCTGCGGGGAATCTCCACCTTCTTGGTGAGAAGCTGCGACTCGCCTTCGGGGAAGGGATCCGCTTCGACCTTGAGGTCGCGCGCCTGTTTGTTCTGCTGGGCGGCGAAGCTCAGTGCGGCAATGAGGAGTGTGGCAAAGAGCTTCATTTATTTATGGATCAAGGTGACTTCAGCGGTGACGCGAGGATCATCGCTGCGCTTGCTCGCGACATAGGCAGCGTGTTCGAAGCGCGGCCCGATGCTCGAAGTTTTCACTTCGCCCTCGACCTTTTCAACGATCAGATCGCGCGCATACATGGTGCGGACTTTGTCGACGAAGGGGTCGCCAATCATGGTGGCCTGGGCGAGCATGATGTTGGGGTTGGAGGGGCGCGCGGCGGGCGACTCAGGTTTTTGCGTGCGATCCGGGGCGACTTTGTAGATCAAGCTGTCGAAATCGGGCTCGGGCTTGCGGGAGAAGACGATGAAGATGCGCTCTTCGCCGGGTTGGTCGTCGAACTTGAAAACGTAATTGTGAGGGATGGTGTAAGGCTGGTTGGGGCCGACGCGGTTGTCACCGCCGGAAATCGCTGGAGAAGGGAAGAGTGGGCTCCACTTGCCGGAAGATCCGCGGGCGAGGATATACAGATAACCGAACTCGTTGACTTCGACGCGGACGTTGATGCGGTCACCACTTTTGAAGGCTTTGGTGGTGGGGACTTCCTTTTTGTCGCCATCGGGCATGAGCTGGGTGATCGTCCAGCGCATGGCGAGGCCGCCGCTTTGAGTCGTGGTTTGAGCGGCGACCTGGATCGGAAGCTCGGGGGATTGTTGTTGGGGGCGGCTCATGGACTCAGTCGGTTTCTTGATGGCGGGGGCCTTGGGGGCCGACGGAGCCTTGGCAGGGGCAGCCGGTGCGGCGGGTTTTGCGCCATAGAAGATTTCACGCGCGGTAAGGCGGGGACCACTGTCTTCCTGGGAAAAAGCAAATGTGGCGCAAAAGATTGAAAGGGCAAAGGATCTTAGGTGCATTGAGGTGGCCTTAAAAGTTATCTTCAGTATATTCTTATAGAACGATATGCAAACGTTATCTCTGCAGCAAGTACTGGCTGGATGTCTCGCGTTGCTCCTGATTCCGGGACCGTTGGCGTCGGCTGAATTGACCGGAATTCCCGAGCAAGGCACCTGGGTGAAGCTGCGGGTAGCTGGGGCTGGACGGTTTGAAATGCCCGTTTTGGTTCCCGTTAGGCAAGAAGTGCTTGTGAGTCATCCACAACCTATAGCGGCAAAAGATGTCGATTCTGGTCCACTGCAGGAGCCGGCTGCGCCGCAGGGGGCCATGAAGTTGAATATTGTCGTGATCAGCGGAGATGGAGCGATTAATAACATCAAGAGCCGGACGGCTCGGGAAATGATTGTGGAAGTGAGAGACGAGAACAACAAGCCGGTCGCGGGGGCAAGCGTTGTGTTTCTGTTGCCGGATTCAGGCCCTGGCCTGGTGAGCAGCAATGGATCTCGAATGCTGACTTCGATGACAGATGCTAATGGGCGGGCGGCGGCGCGGGGATTGAAGCCGAATGGACAAAGTGGCAGGTTTAACATGCAGGTGCGAGCGAATTATCAGCAGTCCTTTGGACAGGCGTCTATTGCGCAGACGAACATGGTGGCGGTCGGAGCGGCACTTTCTGGTTTGACGATCGGGCTGATTGCGGTCGGCGCGGCTGTGGCAGCGGGAACGGTTTACGCGGTGACGAGGGATAGCGGGCCGGGACGAGCCACTGTTGGAGTGAATCCGGGGACGCCCTCGGCGGGAGCACCACGCTAATGCGAAATTCTTTACTGATTGTTGGATTGATGGTGGCGGCGTTGCCGGGCCTGGCGCAGGTTACGGTGAAAAACCCACCCGCGTTGAATATTCTGACGACGGCGCTTCCGGTTGGAGTCCTAGGTGGAAGCTATACGGCACCCATTCTTGTAAGTGGTGGGGTTCCACCGCTTGTGGCCAGCATCTTCAGCGGTTCTTTGCCTGCTGGGCTACAACTGATGCAAAACTCTTCGGGGTTGTCGATTACCGGGCAGCCCACGCAGGCTGGTGCGTCGAGCTTCCGGCTGCGTGTGCAGGACTCGTTTGGACAGAACGCCTTCAGTGACTACACCCTGGTAGTAACTTTGGCAGATCCGCTGCGCCTCACAACCAGCTTCCTCAATGAAGCAACTGTGGGTGTGAACTTCTCGCAGACGATCGACGCTGCGGGCGGGGCGCCACCTTACCGATTTGGAATTAGCGGTGGCACGGCTGCGCCCGGCGTCAGCTTGAACTCAAATGGTACTTTGCAAGGCGTACCAACGACAGCCGGCACATATCGGTTTGAAGTTGAAGTGACGGATACGGCAGGTAGCCGCGTCACCGGTGGGTATTCTTTGGCTGTATTCCAAGGGAATTTCCGCCTGGGTTGCCCGAATTCGCAGGCGGAGCTGGGCGTGCCCTACAGCTCACCAGCGAACGTTTTGGGCGGATCACAGCCGTATGCATTTTCAATCGCAGCCGGGCAGTTGCCGAACGGATTGAGCCTGGATAGTGCCACAGGCACGATCAGCGGGCAGCCGACGCAAGGTGGTGTGTTCATCTTCACCTTTGGTGTGAGCGATGCCCGGCAGGCGCGGACCCAAGCTCAGTGCAGCATCGGTGTTCAAAGTGGCGCACTGCGGATTTTGACCACCGGCCCGATCTCGACTCGGGCAGGCGAGCCATATGAAGGTGCGCTCGATGCAGCAGGCGGCTCAGCGCCCTATCGCTGGACCGTTCTGAATTCGAGCCCCGCAGCGGGCATCACGGTGAGCAGCGAGGGAAGGTTTGCTGGCAGGGCGACGCGCGTGGGCCGCTACCAGGTGGTGGTGCAGGTGGCGGATGCCGCCGGTGCGACTGCTTCTCGCAGTATCGACGTGGACGCAGGAAATTCGACGTTGACACTGGCATGCCCGGCTGTGACGCGATTCCAACTTGGGGTCACTGCCAATGGCAATTTTGGATTGTCGGGCGGGATGCCGCCTTACCAGTTGTCTCTTTCGCAGGGCACTTTGCCCAGCGGATTTTCGTTTACCTCTGCTGGGGCGTTTACGGTAAGGGCGCTTGAAGCAGGGACCTTCGCAGTGCAGTTTTCTGCATCCGACACAACGGGAACCAACGTCACAACGCGATGCTCGTTTGAAGTAACAGGCGAGTTGTTGACGATTACTACCGATGCACTCCCCGAAGGCCGAGTGGGCATAGAGTACTCCGCGGGAGTTGCCACGCGCGGTGCTATTGGCGCTGTACGCTTTGGCTTGACCAGTGGCGGGCTGCCGGCAGGTTTATCGATCGATGGTTCCAATGGCAGCATTTCTGGGACCCCTGAGCAGGAAGGAACCTTTGCTGTTGGTGTGAGCGCGACGGATGAATTGCAGCGGCGCGCTGCCAAGGCACTCAGCTTGACGATTGCCACCGGTACGTTGCCGTTCCGCATTACAACGGGCTCGCCCTTGTCGGATGGCTTTGTGGGCCGAGAGTATTCGGCGGGCTTTGCGTCTGAAGGTGGTAAGGCGCCGTTTACCTGGTCGATCAGCGGATTGCCCGCAGGGCTGACGCCGAGCGGCGACAGCTTCAGCGGTATGCCCACGGCAGCAGGCGAATCGACAATTGCAGTGTCGGTGCGTGATGCGGCGGGGCGGACGGCTTTGAAGTCGTTCCTGCTGCGCATCAAGGCCGACGGATTGACGATTACGACCGAGAGCCTTCCGGATGGCGTTGTTGGGCAGAATTATGCGACCGGCTTGACCCGCGAGGGTGGCAGGGCGCCGTTTACGTGGTCGATCGTGAGTGGCTCGATCCCGCCGGGGGTGACGTTTAACCCCGCGACCGGCGAATTTGAGGGAAGCCCGACAACCAGCGGTGCGTTTGCCTTCTCAGTGATTGTGGTGGACGCTCTGGGCGCATCAGCGCAGCGCAACTACGCCTTTGAAGTCAGGCCGCCGGGCGTGGAGCGGTTGTCGGTGACGACAGCGAGCCTGGCCAATGGCAATGCCGGTGTGCCATATTCGGCTGCGCTTGGCGCGACAGGCGGACGCACCCCTTATACGTGGTCTCTGAACGGTGATCTGCCGGCGGGCCTCGTGTTCGCGAGCAGTGGAAGCATCAGCGGTACGCCTACGGCCGTGGGTGTTGCGACGTTCCAAGTGACGGTGACGGATTCTCTCGGCTTGAGAGCTTCTCGCGCGTTGAGCCTGCGGATCGGAACGGATTCGACGCCAGCACTAACCATCGAAGGATTGCCCGATACGGCGAATTCAAACCAGACGCTGCCGTTTACGTTGCGGATGGCCAGCGCTTTTGGTCTTCCGGTGAGCGGTCGGCTGACGCTGGTGTTTGTGCCTGATTCGGTTCATAACGCCGATGATCCGGCGATTCGATTTGGCGGTGGTTCACGGACGATCGACTTCACGATCCCCGCGGGTTCGACAGCCGTGAATCTGACAGGCGCCACGATCTCGACCGGGACGTTAGCCGGGACCATTCGAATCGATAGCGTTCTTACGTTTGCAGGTGTCAACGTGCCGGGACCGACGCGTTCGGTCGCGATCCGTCGTGCCGTGCCGGTGATTTCGAATCTGCGTTTGACGCGGACGGCCGGAGGACTGGAGATCCGCATCGAAGGCTTCACCAATACACGTCAATTGAGCGAGGCTCGAGTGACGTTTACGGCGGCTGGCAGCGTGGATCTGACTTCTGCAAGCCAGGTGACGGTCAATGTGGCAGCGGCAATTCAGGCATGGTTCGCCAGCTCCGCGGCGGCGCAATTCGGTGGGCAATTTGCACTGACGCTGCCGTTTACGGTGAGCGGCGATTCGGCTGGCATCACAGGCGTGAGCGCGGTGATCGTCAACGGAGAAGGCGCTTCTGCTGCAGCTAGTGCAAACTAGTTGATTTCAACTATAGTTAAACGTTTTCTGTGGATAAACATGATACTTGCTCACCCGCCTCCCTGCGATTCTTCGCATCTCAGCTGATCTGAGAATGCAGAGGCATTGGGGCAGTGTAACTGTCGGGTTGCCCAGCAAGTGCGGCGTACCGAAGAGGGTGAGCCCGATTTGCAACGCCAGCCTGTGCGCAGTATTGGCCTGATTGCAGTCGGAATATTGATTTGATTGCCTTGGGCAGGGCCAAAGTGTCACCTATGACTGAATTTTGGATGTCACGGATGGTGGCAGACATTGATGGTGAAGAAAATAGCTTAAAGATTCAATAAACCTAATGAGCCGAGAGAGACATCCGACAGTTGATGCAGATGGACGACCTCCTCTCGGACGGAGAATTACTGGAAAGAGTGAAGCAGCGCGATGGGGAATCGCTGCTTGTGTTGTACCGCCGCTATCGTCTTCGCGTTTTTGCCTTGATTCTGCGGGTTTTGCAGAATCGGCCGCAAGCCGAAGAAGTCCTGCAGGATGTATTTCAGCGACTTTGGGACCATCCGGAGAAGTTTGACCCTGCAAAGGGCCAGCTGCTGGCGTGGTTGCTGACCGTCGGAAGAAATATTTCACTAGATCATTAGAGAAAAGAATCCCGACGGGCGGTTTATCACGTATACCCTGATGAAGCGACTCCAGTCGCAGTGGACTCTACTCTCGATCCCGAAACGATCCATAGCGTTCGTCAGGTGCTCGAGACGTTGCCTGAGGAACAGAAGCGTGTGCTCGAAATGTCGTACTACGACGGATTGACACACGTGGAATTAGCTGAGCAATTGGGAGAGTCCCTGGGAACCGTGAAAACACGGATCCGGCTGGGGATGCAGAAGCTTAAACAAGGACTTCGGCTCGGATTGCTGCAGTAAAACATGAAGACAGGATGTGATTGGAAAGAAGCGGACTGGGATTCGCTAGCGCTGGGGTGTCTCGAAAGCCACGAGGCGGAATCAATGCTGGCGCATTTGCGCACGTGCTGCCAGGTTTGCGGACCTCTGTACGCCGAATCTCTACTCGCTTGCCAAGCGATGGCTACCAGTTTGGCCGGGCAAGCTCCCGGGCAAACTGTGGAAGATCGTCTGGAGGCGTACGTTAAACCAAAACGGTCAGCACTCTTTCTGGTGCAGGCCCACAAAGCCACACCCTGGTTGTTGGCTGCAGCAAGTCTCGCCTTTGCCTTCTGGATGGGGATTCGCCAGATTGAGCCGGTGAAACATGTTGTGGTTGAGCCCGGCAAAGTGGAGACACGGGTGGTAGATCCAAACCCGGAGCTCGAGCGTCGCATTGCAGAGTTGCAGAGCCGTCCTGTTGAAGGTCCGCGCGTAGTGGAAAAGGTATTGTCCGATCCGCGCGTGGCAGAGCTTGAGGCCCGGCTGGCGGAGGCCGAACGAAAGCTTGCGCTGAAGCCCGAGTCCGTGGCTCCCTCAGCACCAGCTGCTCCTTCTGTGGTTCGCGTAGTGGACGAAGAGCGGGTAAAGAAACTGGAAGCTCTTTTGGCCGAAGCGCAAAACGCACATCGCGAGGATGCGCGTGCGAGCCAGCAGCGAACCCAGCACTTGCAGATGCGCATGGCAGGACTTGAGGCGACGATTGCCGATTATCGGAATGCGTTTCGCACCATCGAATCAGACGGCATGAAGCAAGTGGAACTGGCTCGCGTAGACGCTGCGGCGCAGCGTAGCGCAGCTCGTGCGCTCTATTCCAAGCAAGGTGGGTTGCTGGTGGTGGCTCATGATTTACCGCAGCTACCAGCGCAGAAGTGCTACCAGGTATGGATTTTGCGCAAGGGCTCTCCGTCGATCGTCAGTGGTGGCTTGATGAAGCTGGATGCGAGTGGGCATGGCGTATTGCAATCGCCTCCTACGGCGGCCCTGGCGGATGCAACCGGATTTGCGATCACCGATGAGCCCGAAGGCGGCAGCGTCGTGGCGCGAGGCCGCAAGCTACTCTTCGGCGCTCTCTAGAAGTGAAAAGACCCTCTTGGGGCAATCGTGTAGAAATTCGCTCCGTTGGATAGCTTGTTCCAACGCAGGTCGAGCCCCCAGGAGAATCGGGGCCGCATGCGCCATTCGATTCCACCGCCGGTTTGAAATCCCGGAGTGATGCCGCCCTGGCCTGAAGGAATTCCCAACGCAGTCAATTCGCGCGCGGCTGTAATTTGGCCGCCAATCAACGAGCCTCCGAAGGGTGCGCCATTCCCGAACAATGCGTTTAGCGCCGCGCGAAGTTCGGCTGGAAGATTGGCGTCGGGCCGTAGCCCGGTGAGCGAATTTTGATTGCTGATGGTGACGTAAAGGCCGAGGCCGGCAATGACGTATGGCCGAAGTCGCCAGCGGTTGAGCATTGAAGTTTGATACTTCAGGGCGAAGGGAACCACTTGCAATAAGTCGATGTCGGATTTGGTTTGTATCTGCACCGGGAAGGGAGCTGCGCCGGTGCCGCGCAAAGCGTCGTTGAGCAGTCCTGGACCCAGAACAGCGAGGTTGGCGACCTGAGCGACGTTCGATGTGACGTTGAGGTTGGTTGAGCTTTGGCTCAGCCCAGCAGAGAATTCGTAGAGCAACTGCCCGGCAGGGGCTTTCGCGAGCGGTAAGCTCACCGAGCCAGCGAAGTAATTGCCGCGGGCTGAGGAGTAAGGGCCTGAGTGAGTTCCGGCCGAAAAACTGCTTGTGGCACCGATCAGGCCGAGATTGGGCAGCAACTCCTGAGGCATGCGATCGGGGGCGATTGCGGTTTCTGACTTGCGAACCTCGGGGGCTGAGGCGGGTGCGGGAGTTTCGAGAGAGGGAGTGCGCGCTTCCATCAATTGGCGTATCAGCGCCTCAGCTCGCTCCAGACGGGCCTCCAGATCACGAATGCGTTGTAGGGTTTCTTCCTGGGTAGCGGCCTGCAGACATGAGGCAATCACTAGTGTGAGTAGAAAGACTCGGTACATCAACACAAATGTAGCAATTGCACTTGTATCACCTCAGATTTCCGTTCGCCTGCGGGGCCTTAGTGCGTCATGGCGTAGGCGACGTAGTTGACGCCCAGGCGGAGAGCCATCGCAGAAAACTTCTCGGGGTAGTCGGGGTCGTCGGCAAATTCCCAGCCGTCGCCGACGTCCATGTTGAAGCAGATGGCGACGATGATACGGCCATCTTTGTCCATGATGCCGCGCCAGTAGGGAGTGATACCGTCCTTCTCGTAGCCGGGGCCGTGGACGACATTGGCGCCGGGGACGTTGATGCGTTCCTTCAGTTCGTAGACGATGTTGAAGATCGGCTCTTTATCGCCCAGTTCGACCACCGAGGCTTCGGGAAAGATCTGTCGAATACCGATCATGAAGGTCTCCCAGTCGCGGGGGCCGTGGAAGTCATCGACCATAAGGAAGCCACCGCGATCGAAGTAATTCCGGAGGCGCTGTGCCTGGCTGGGGGAGATGCGCCAGTCGCTCGGCGAGACAGCGAATAGAAATGGCGAATCGTAAATGGCGTCGCTCTCGACGTCGATGATGTCTTCTGTCGATTGAGTGTGGATGCGCGTTAGCCGGCGGATGGTGGAGAGGAAAATGCGATCGCCTTTGTTGGCGTCGATGCCCCAACGGGCGTAAGGGCCGCGTCCATCGCGATTGGAGCGGTAACGCAAGCGGCCAAAGATAAATTCGCCAGCATCAAAGGCGTCTGGCGGGTCGTCGACGGGGTCTTGCATTTCGTACTCATACTGCTGCCACTTGCGGGCCCGCTTTTGGGCGTAGAGCCCCGAGAGCGTGGCCAGGATGAGCGCGCCGGCAAGGATTCGCCGCATGGCACTAGCTTAGCGGAAGATTTTGCAGGTCTCGAGGACCTTTTCTGATTCCAGAGCGAGACTGAATTGCATGTGCAGAATAGTCATGCGGGGGATTCTGGCAACGGCGTTTGGTTTGGGACAAACCAGCGGCGAATTGCAGAAGGCGATTGAAGATGTTCAGTGGAAGCTGGAGCTGAGCGACATCGCGGATGTGGGCAAAATCCGCTACACGGGCCCGGGGCGGGGAAAAGGGCCGGATAGCTCGATGATTCTTGAACCTAGAATCGGCATTTGAACCCCTCACGCTTGGCTATTCAGCAGCCGTCCCGTCCACTTTTCCGCAGTGAAGTGCTGAAAAATCCACCTCAGCATCACCACCCAGCGCTGGCTCAGCGCCAACTGCTCCGCCATTGTCTTAAATCTTTTGAACCAGGCACTAATCTTCGCCAGTCAGTGCGCCACCTTGCCAGCCTTGGCGTGCATACTTTGGATCGTCAGAAAGTTCTGATTCCCGCTGCGCGTCTTGCGCGCCAGGCTGAACAGGAACAGCGGCCTTGTCGTCAGCGCCTCGCGGTGTATATTGCGCGTGGCCATGCGCGTGAAGATGCTCCACCAGTTGAAGATCAGCGCCACGATCCGCGCCATCAACTGGCTGCGTTTGTGATCCTGCGTGGTGAAGCCTGTCCAGCCTCATTGATTCTTCAGTTCGTCGAACATATTCTCGGCGTCGGCCCGGTCCCGATACATCTGGGCGACCGCGAGCAGATCGCGCTCCGCCCAACTCGTCACCAGCACCGCATGCTCATAGCGTTCGCCTTGCCGGTCCTGCCATTCCAGGCCCGGCAGTGCCATCTGTTCGTTACCCGGCTCGAGATCTTCGAATGACATCGGCGGCGCACCCACCTTCCGGCGCATTACGATCACGCGCCGGTCGCGGCTCCAGCCCTGAAGCCGAATGCTGCTTTCGATTCCCTTCCAATGCCCGCCAACCGATTGCCATTCCCCGTCTCGCGCTCCCAGCTCGGCAATCAACTTCAACACTCCCGGCGAGCGCTTCAGCTTGAACAGATAGGGCAAATTGCGCGCCTCGGCCTCCTTCATCATGTTCTCGGAGGCATGCGCCACATCGCCGCGCAACAGCGCTGGCCACGACTCTCGCGGCCTTGCGTCGAGCCATCCCCACAGCACGGGTTGCACAAACTCGCTCGCCGTTTGATTGCCCGCTTGCACATCGACATTCAGCACCAGCTTGGCCGCCGCGCACAAGAAGGCCTGATACACGTGCGAAGGCCGTCCGGGCTTGTGAGGGTTGTAACCCAGACGCGCTTCCTCCTGCTCCCCATACAGCGGCTTCACCGTCGCATCCAAATCAAGGATCCAGGCCGTGCCCAGCAAGGGTTCGTAGGTGCGGTTCAGATGTAAATCCATCCACAACGTCGCCGCATCCTCATCCACTTTGGCGAAGGCCCGCCGGATGCTGTCTTCGCTGCGCAGGCTCCCGAGCCCCAGCAACTGAGGAAGTACAAGGTCGTGCCTCATGCTCGTGATGTGCGAGTAGCGCTTGTGCCCAGACACGACGCTCAACAACATCGTCCCCAGAATCTCCTCCTTCTTCGGTGCGTTCGGCGATGTGTAGGTTAACGGGCAGTCGCGCACCCAATCCTCCCAAAGTCCGCTCACCTTGAGAAACTCGATGAAGTAAGTCAGCGATCCGTGCGCTGTAACCTCGGAATCCGCTTCCCACCTCACGTGCAATGGTCCACCAAGGGTGTCGACACGATGTGGAGCCGGCAGATCCGGCAACCCCGCAAACTCCTCACCCTTTGGGTGAGCCAACTCCCGGCGCTTTCGCTTGGCCATGTGCCTCATTATCCAAGGCTTTGCGCGCTGGTGCGGGCATCACAGCCGGGTTAACTGCCGAATGTAGGTTTATGGGTACAGCTTTTTGCCGAAAACGCGAAAGCCCGACAGCAAACTGGGATTGGTTGTTTTGGTGCATGGAGGCGTCCACGGCACTTTTGAGACGAGCGGGCCAGCCAGCCATGTTTCGATCGTTCGCGAATTGATCGAGCAGGGTTATGCGGTGGTGGCACCGGATTACCGCGGCAGCGCGGGATACGGCACGGCCTATGAGAACGCCCTTGATTATGGGGCAAAAGAGAACGACGATGTTTTGCTGGCGCGGAACTGGATGATCGAGCGATACAAGTTTCTCGGTCCGAACCGTGTGGCGATTGTCGGCTGGAGCCATGGCGGCATGATTGCGCTGATAAATCTGCTGCTGCATCCGGAAGCTTACGCGTGCGCCTATGCCGGCGTGCCGGTGACGGACATGATTGGGCGTCTGGGCTACCAGAACGACGCCTATCGCAAAACGATGACTGACAGCATCGGCAAGGAGGCCCGGGCTAACATGTTGGAATATCGACGGCGCTCGCCGATTGATCACGCCGGCAAGCTCACCAAGCCGTTGCTGATCCATGGAAACACGACGGATGAGACGGTGAACGTGTACGAAGTGGAGACGATGATTGCCTATCTGAAGGCGGCCGGAAAAAATTTTGAGTCGAAAATCTACGAATCGGCTCCCGGCGGGCATCCTTTGGAGAAAAGCGACACAAAACTGGCTCGAGATTCCCGTCAGGAAATCTACGAGTTCTTGAAAAGGTATTTGAAACATTGAAGTTGCAGCAGGGGTGGATCTGGATTTTGGTTGGCGCGCTGACGCTGGCAGGGCAAACGAGCGGGACGTTTAACGGCACCGTGCGGGACGAAAGTGGTGCGGTGGTGCCGGGAGCGCAGGTGCAGGCTCGCAGTTTGACCAGTGGGGACCGCCGGGAAGCGGCGACGGGTGACAAGGGGGTGTATTCGTTGCCTTTCTTACCCCCAGGCGATTACGAACTGACAGTGACCAAAGCCGGGTTTGCCACGGTGACGCAGAAGGCGACCCTGAACCTGGCTGAAGTGGTGGCCGTGGACGTGACGCTGAAGCTGTCGACGACCGCAGAGAAGATCGAGGTGAGCTCGAATGTCCCTTTGTTGCAAAGCGAGAACGCAGCGCTGGGCCGTGTGGTGGAAGGTTCGACGGTGAAGGAGTTGCCGCTGTCTTCGCGGAACTTTACCCAGCTACTGGCGCTCTCACCTGGCACCTCGGGGCCATTAAACGATGCCGGATCACTGGGTCGCGGGACGCAGAACATCTCGGCGGGCGGGGCGCGCCTGGGATCGAACTCGATCTATATCGACGGCGTGGACGCGGTGAACATCCATAGCAACACGGCGAACGAGAATGCCTTCGCCTCGAACGGGCTGGTGGCTCCTTCGCCGGAAGCGATCCAGGAGTTCAAGGTGCAAACGGGCTTGTACGACGCCACCTCAGGTCGCAGCGGCGGAGCGGCGGTGGTTTTGGTGACCAAGTCTGGCGGACCCCAGTTTCATGGGACGCTGTTCGAGTTCTTCCGCAACAACCAGCTCAACGCGAATAGCTTTTTCTTCAACAGCACTGGCCAGAACCGTCCAGTGCTGAAGCAGAATCAGTTTGGCGGCAACATTGGCGGACCGGTGAAGAAGGACAAGACCTTCTTTTTCTTCTCTTACCAGGGCACGCGGCAGCGCAATGGCTTGTCGGGTTCGAGTTCGCTGACCTTGCCCCGATTGACCAATGACCGCTCGCGGGCAGCTCTGGGACGGACCTTCGCTGGAGTGCGCGGCACTCGTGGCGGACCGGCGATTCTTGCCGATGGATCGAACATCAACCCGGTGTCGTTTGCGTTGCTCAATACCAAGCTCGCCAATGGAGATTTTGTGATTCCGACACCGCAAAGCGAAGGCGCTGGTGTGAACTACACGGTGTCAATCCCTGCCCGTTATCAGGAGAACCAGTACATCTCAAACGGTGATCACCAACTGACGTCGATGAATCGTCTGTCGTTCAAGTCGACGATTTCCGCGCAGCCTGCCTTTCAGCCATTGCCAGCGGCGACCGTGCCGGGCTTTGGCACCACGCAGGATTTTAAGAGCCGGATTCTGAGCCTGACCGATACGCACGTGTTTACCCCGAATTTGGTGAACGAGGCCCGCATGGGTTTCTCGCGACTGTTGGGCGTGGTGCAGCCTGAGACCCAGATTCCCTTGAGTTCGATTGGGATGCGCCGGTTTAACTCGGACGACTTCTTTGACATTCCGCAGATCACTGTCACCGGTGCGTTCAGCCTGGGCTACAGCGTGAATGCCGACCAGGGTGTGGCGCAGAATACTTTCCACTGGGTCGACACTTTGTCCTGGACCAAGGGCGAGCACCAGTTGCGCGGCGGCTTTGAGGCGCGCCGCTACCAGGACAATTACTACTCGAACAATCGCATGAGGGGCACGATGACGTTGCAGAGCTTTGGCGATCTGTTGCTCGGCCTGCCGGGTACACCGCTCGCCGAAGGCGGCAATAGAACGGGTTTCAGCAATATCAATACTTCGAGCGTCGCCAGTGGTGTTGCCGAGCGTGCAGACCGTATGACAGACTTTGCGCTCTTCGTGCAGGACGACTTGAAAGTGTCCTCGAAGCTGACGGTGAACCTGGGTTTGCGTTGGGATTATCTGGGGCTTGCCGTCGACACTGCTGGCCGCAACGGCAGCTTTGATACGCGGCTCTATCAGCCGCCTCCGGTGAACGGATCGACTTCGGCCGGGTTTGTGCAGATGTCGAACGCGCGCCGTCCGGTGGCGGGCTTGCCGAACGTGGCCCCGACGCTGGTGGACAACGAGCCGAATCGGAACTTTGCGCCGCGCTTTGGGATGGCCTACCGTGTGACTTCAAAGCTGGTGGCGCGTGGCGGATACGGCATCTACTATGACAGGCTTTCCAATCAGCTCGGTTTGCTCCAAGCTCTGTCTTTGCCGAGCTATGTCCGCACGGACTTGCAGGCTGCCGCCGCGATCAATGCTTCGCTGCAGAATCCCTATCCGAACCTGCCGCAACGTTCGCAATTCCCTGTGGTGCCGCAGTTGTTTTCGCCGCCCTACACGAATCTGCGGCCGGCGATCGGTCTGAATGCGGCGGATCCAAATCTGCGCACACCCTACATGCAGCAGTGGGGTTTGAACCTGCAGTATCAGGCGACCGCGAGCACCATGGTGGAAGTTGGCTATCAAGGCACAAAGGGCACGCGTCTTGCCACACAGCGGCTGATCAACCAGCCGATTTTGGCCAGCCCCGAGCAGCCGATCAATGGCATCACCACCAACACCACAGGCAATGCCGCTCTGCGCGTGCCTTATGTCGGCTTTAGCCCGACGGGCCTCGTGTGGCTTGAGACCTCTACGGATTCCCGCTACAACTCGCTGCAGGCGAGTGTCTCGCGTCGCTTCTCGAAGGGATTGCGCTTGCTGGGCGCTTATACGTTTGCCAAGTCGCTTGATAACAATTCTGGCTCGGGTACGGGCGCGTCGTTTACCCAGACCGACGGAGACCAACTGCGGCTTGGACTCAATCGCGGACTCTCTGATTTTGACCGCACGCATCGCATGGTATTCAACTTCAGCTACAACATCCCGAATTGGGGTTTTGGCTTGAATCGCACTGCGTTTGGTAAGAAGTTCTTTGATGGCTGGCAGGTGTCCGGCGTCTCGATTATCCAAAGCGGCACACCGATCAGCATTCTCGATACTAGCGGTGCCGCGCTCTATGGCACTTCCAATAGCCGGGCAAGCTGGGCGCCGGGCGCAACGGTGGAATCAGCGACGCTCGAAGGCCGCCCTCAGGACCGGCTGAATCGCTATTTCGATACTGTTGCATTTGTGCGCTCCGGCAATCTGTGGGGCGACACCGGCCGAAACATTTTGCGCGGGCCTTCGCAACGGAACGTGGACCTCTCAGTGAACAAGCGCTTCGCGATTACCGAACGAGTGGCCGCTGAGTGGCGCTCGGAATTCTTCAATGTTTTCAACCTGGTGAACTTCGCCAATCCGGGCGGGAGCATCACGGCTGTGAGTTATGGGGTGATCCGCAACACCACTGGAAATCCACGAGTGATCCAGTTGGCGGTTAAGCTGGTATTTTAGCTGTACCCAACTCATAAGGAATCATATTCGGCATGTGTGAACCTCACGATCACTCTTTACCCTTGAGTGAAAACAAGAACCTGCTCAAGTGGGTCGAAAAAATGGCTCAGTTGACCAAGCCAGATCGCATCCACTGGGTGGACGGCTCGGCTAAGGAAAACCAGGAGCTTTGCGACCTGCTGGTGGCTGGCGGCACTTTCACGAAACTGAACGAGGACCTCTGGCCAGGCTGTTATCACGCCCAGTCTGATGTCAACGATGTTGCGCGGGTAGAAGACCGCACGTTTATTTGTTCGCTATCCAAGGACGGCGCCGGACCGACCAACAACTGGGTAGAGCCGTTTCAGATGCGCAAGACGCTGAAGGGGCTATTCAACGGTTGCATGAAGGGTCGCACGCTGTACGTGCTGCCGTTCAGCATGGGGCCTATCGGTTCGCCAATGTCGCAGATTGGCGTAGAGCTTACAGATTCGCCTTATGTCGTGGTGAACATGCGCATCATGGCGCGCATTGGTATGCCGGTCTATAAAGAGATCGACAAGAACGAGAAGCGCGTTGTGCCTTGCGTGCACAGCGTAGGCATGCCGCTTGCTCCGGGGCAGGCCGATGTTGCCTGGCCCTGCAACCCTGAGAAGTACATCGTGCACTTCCCGGAGACTCGTGAAATCTGGAGTTATGGCAGCGGCTACGGCGGCAATGCGCTGCTGGGCAAGAAGTGTTTCGCGCTGCGCATTGCATCGAACATCGCGCGTGACGAAGGCTGGATGGCCGAGCACATGATGATCGTTGGCGTCGAAAGCCCGCAGGGTGAGAAAACCTATGTCGCCGGGGCTTTCCCCAGCGCATGCGGTAAGACGAACTTTGCAATGCTGATTCCGCCGGCAGGCTTTGAAGGCTGGAAGGTTTGGACTGTGGGCGACGATATCGCCTGGATCAAGCCGAATGCCGATGGCGTGTTGCACGCGATCAATCCCGAAGCAGGATTCTTTGGCGTTGCGCCGGGTACGTCGATGAAGACGAATCCGAATGCGATGGCGGCGCTATCGCGCAACACGATTTTCACCAATACCGCGTTGACTCCTGAAAGTGGTGTTTGGTGGGAAGGCATGACGGACGAAGCTCCCGCTGAGCTGATCGATTGGAAGGGCAACAAGTGGACCCCCGCAATCGCCAAGGAAACTGGCGCAAAGGCGGCTCACCCGAATTCGCGATTCACCGCCCCGGCATCGCAGTGCCCCACGATCGACCCCGAGTGGGAGAATCCGAACGGCGTGCCGATCAGTGCGTTCCTGTTTGGCGGACGCCGGCCCAGCACGATTCCGCTGGTCTACCAGGCGTTCAATTGGAGCGCAGGCGTCTATATGGGCGCGACGGTTGGTTCCGAGACGACGGCCGCCGCCGGAGGCGTGATCGGTAAGGTTCGGCGCGATCCGATGGCGATGCTGCCTTTCTGCGGCTATCACATGGGCGATTACTTCCGTCACTGGATTCGCATGCAGCGCGGCCTGACGCAGACCCCGCGAATCTTCCACGTGAACTGGTTCCGGCGCGATGCAGAGGGCCATTTCATTTGGCCCGGCTTTAGCGAAAACATGCGCGTGCTCAAGTGGATCGTCGATCGCACCCGAGGTCGCGCATTCGGCAAAGAAACGCCGATCGGCTATGTGCCGCGTTATGAAGACATCGAGTGGGCCGGCTTCCAGTTCGATAAGGCGAAATTTGACGAACTGCAAATGGTGGATCGCGCCGCGTGGCGCAGCGAAGTGTTAGGCCACGAAGAGCTGTTCATCGATCTGCATGACCACCTCCCACCCGAGGTGATCTACGAGCGCGAACTGCTGATATGCAGGCTGTAAAGCTACCCTGGTACCGGTCGCTCTACGCGCAAGTGTTGCTGGCGATCGTGGCGGGAGTGTTGCTGGGGCATTACGCCCCGGCAGCCGGCGCAGCTATGAAGCCGTTTGGTGATGCGTTCATCAAGCTCATCAAGATGATCATCGCTCCGGTGATCTTCTGCACAGTGGTCATCGGCATCGCTGGCAGCGAAGACATGAAACGCGTGGGCCGCACAGGCGGGCTTGCGCTCCTCTACTTCGAGGTGGTGAGCACGCTAGCCCTCGTTGTCGGGCTCGTGATTGTTAATGCCACACAGCCCGGCGCGGGGATGAATGTCGACATCAAAACGCTCGACACCGGCTCGGTGGCAGCCTACACAGGCCCGGGCAAGATGACCAGCACCAAAGACTTTCTGATGAACGTGATTCCATCGACGATGGTCGATGCCTTCGCCAAGGGTGAAATCTTACAGGTTCTGCTGATTGCGATTCTCTTTGGGATTGCGTTGCAGCAGGTGGGCGGCAGAGTGAGCAACGTTTATGCGCTGATCGAGAAGACCAGCGAGATCCTTTTCGCCATCGTGAAGATCATCATGTACGCCGCTCCGCTAGGTGCCTTTGGGGCGATGGCGTTTACGGTGGGCAACTACGGATTGGGAAGTTTGCTCTCGCTCGCCAAGCTGATGGGCACGTTTTATATCACCTGCCTGGTGTTCGTGTTTGTGGTGCTGGGCGCGATTGCCCGTGTGCATGGCTTCAACATCTGGAAGTTCTTGCGATACATTCGCGAGGAACTGCTGATCGTGTTGGGTACCAGTTCCAGCGAGGCGGCACTGCCGCGGATGATGGCCAAGATGGAGAGCCTTGGCGCGGGCAAGTCCACTGTGGGCCTGGTGATCCCGACAGGCTATTCGTTTAACCTTGATGGCACTTCGATTTATTTGACGATGGCGGCTGTGTTCGTTGCGCAGGCTACCAACACGCCGATGACGCTCTGGCAACAGTTGACCTTGCTGGCTGTGCTGCTGCTGACTTCGAAAGGTGCTGCCGGTGTGACGGGTAGCGGCTTTATCGTGCTTGCCGCCACACTTTCAGCCGTGGGCAATGTTCCCGTTGGCGGCCTCGCGCTGATTCTTGGTATCGACCGCTTTATGAGCGAAGCCCGCGCCTTAACGAATGTGGTCGGCAATGGCGTAGCCGCAATCGTTGTAGCCCGGTGGACTGGAGATCTCAACGAGAAGATCCTCCAGGAACGCCTAGGGTAGCCGCTCCAAAACGAGCAACCAATCCTCGGCGCCGGGCGGTTGAAACTCCTTCATCCCTACGGCGGCGACCTCACCAATCGAACCTGCTTTTTCTCCGGTACGCGGATTGAGCCACCAACCCTGCAATTTACCCCCCTCGATGCGATCCATGCGCAAAGTGAAGGGACGGCCATTGCTTGAGTAGGCGTAAACGTAATTCTTGCCGCGAGCGATCGCGATGTACTCGTCACCGAAGCCTTGCCCGCTGGCGAGGAGACTTTGGCTGGGGATGCGATCTTCGATCGGGCGCTGTTCAAGCAGGCGCTTGAGGTGGATCAGATGTTTAGCCCCGGGCAGTTCTAACTGCTCGCGCCAGGTCTGATCGATGGCCGCGCCGATGGCGGGCCGCAGCGCGGGATCGCGAAACTGCCAGATGCCATGGGCGCCATAGGTGTGCCCGGCTGCGCCCGCCAGAATCGCCCAATACGCGTGCTTGCGCACATCGAGCGCATCGAAGCGGCCTTTCTGCTCGGGCTTCCAATCGACGGGATGGGTTTCATAGGCGGGCTCGCCATCGACGACGGGCTTGATGGGGCGACGGTCAAAATCAGTCCGGATCATCTCATGGACGGGATTGTCTTTCAAGTTGTGACCGGACTGAATCATGTTGAACCCAAGCCAGGTGTCCTCATGGAACCACGTGGAAGAGGACCATCCGCCGTTGGGATGCCAGGAGATCAGATGTGTGGGATCGGCGCTCCGAATCCCCGCGGCCATCTCACGCCAAACCGGTTCAAAGCCGCCTCCGTTGCGGTCGCCACCGAGTATCCAGACGATGTTCTTGCGGCTGCGGTAGCGGTTGCCAAACCACTTGCCATAGGCCCGGGCATTCGAGGTGTTGAGGATCGAGTTACGGTTGCCCGGCCTTGTGAATACCTTGTCGCCCCAGGCGGGCAGCAAGCCGACGTAAAGACCGTGCGCAGCCGCCTGATCGATAACCCAATCGACATGCCGATAGTAGTCTTCGTTTTGGGTTAGAGGGTCGCCTTGTTTGAGGAAGGGACGTTGGCCATAAAAGTTGGGTTCATTGCGTGGCGTGAATTCACTGAAGGCGCTCGCCATGATGACCGTGAAGCCTTGTTCGGCTCGTCGCTGCAGATAGTACGTCGCATCCTCTTTGCTCAAGAAGTGAAAGAGCTCCCAAGCGGTGTCAGCAAACCACAAGAACGGCTTGCCATCGGATTGCTTGAAGGAGTGGCCGTTGGCCTGCAGCACTGGAACCTCCGCGGAATGCAGCAGGATCGAGAACGGAATGAGTATCCATAGCCGAGAGAGCATCCTTGTCAGGCTATCAAGAGCATAGAATGGCTATGTGCGCAGCATTACTTTATTGATGGCTCTCGCGACGGGCTTGGCGGCGGCCGACGCCGAGTTCTTTGAAACTCGGATCCGGCCTGTGCTGGCGGGGCAGTGCTATGGGTGTCATTCGGGGCAAGTGAAGCAACCGATGGGCGGCGTGAGACTGGATGGGGCCGAACATGTGGCACGCGTTGTGGTTGCTGGACAACTTGAAGAGAGCCGCTTATGGCGCTCTCTGACGCACCGGCATGCTGTGAAGATGCCCCCGTCAGGCAAGCTACAAGACCAGGTGCTGGCAGACTTTCAGAAGTGGATTGCAGAAGGTGCCGTTTTCCCCAGCAGTGTTGGTAGGACGCCAAGCAACTGGGCCTTCGAGCCGCTGCGGCCCGGTAGCGCAAAGATTCAACTGCCAGCAGGCGCAAAGATGCTCGACAGAGGCGCGCTGCTGCGCCGCGTGACTCTCGATCTGACGGGCCTCCCGCCAACGGTTGAAGAACTGAAGGCGTTCTTGAACGATGCCCGGCCGGACGCTTATGGCCGCGTTGTGGAGCGGCTGCTTGCTTCGCCGCACTATGGCGAACGATGGGCCCGACACTGGCTCGATCTCGTGGCCTATGCCGAAACGAATGGGCACGAATACGACAATGACAAGCTGGCGCCCTGGAGATATCGCGACTATGTGATTCGCGCCTTCAATCAGGACTTGCCCTATGATCAGTTCGTTCGCGAGCATCTGGCTGGCGACCTGATGAAGAAGCTTCGCCTCTCCGCCGACGGTGCTGCGGTCGAGAGTCCGCTGGCAACCGGGTTCCTTTTCTTTGGAGAAGTGTTGAACAGCACCACCGATCCGGTGAAGAGCCGGGCCGATGATGTGGATCATCAGATCGATGTGTTGGGCAAGACGTTCACGGGTCTCACCGTGGCCTGCGCGCGTTGTCATGATCACAAGTTCGACCCGATCCCCACCGCGGAATACTACGGGATTGCGGGTGTGCTGCACAGCACGGACTATCGTGAGGTGCTGCTTGATTCACCCGAGCGTCGGCGCGAAGTGGCTACGATGCGGCGCGGCGGAGTGCTTGCGCCGGTGGCATCTCAAGTGACATATCGCAAGGGTGACTCCGTATTTGCCAATTTCAATGAAGGGTTCGGCAAGTGGCGCCGCGAGGGCGAAGCGTTTGGCAATGGGCCCGTCGACGCGGCCGCCAGTTCGCTGGAGGCTGGAGCGCCGGAGTTTGTCGGGACGCTGACCTCGCCTGAGGCCGCCATGAGTGATCAGCAGTATCTGCACGTTCGGATCAGTGGCACCAAGCAGAAGATCGAAGGACGACCCTCTGAAAGGACACCCCTCCGATTGACCCTGGTTTGCGCCGGGTACAAAGCAAGACACGTTGTCGCCGCTGGACTCGAGCCGAAGTGGGAAACGCTTGTTCTGGTTCTTGAGCGCAACCGGCGCTGCTACGTCGAGCTGGTGGATCACTCCCGCGAGGGGTGGCTAACAGTGGATGAAATTGTGTTCTCCGATCACGCCACGCCACCAGAAACTACTGGCGGCGCGACGCGGCAGGGGCCGCTGCTTAGTATCGCGAACTTGCCGCCGAGCCAGTTTGGCGTGAGCGCCGCTGAAGGGGAAGGCAAAGACGTGCGAGTGCACGTGAGGGGCAACGTGCATCAACTTGGGCCCGTAGCTGCGCGCGGATTTCTGAGTGCCGTCGTTGGTCGAGAGCAGAAGCCTGTGGTGACGGGGAGTGGCCGCGCCGAACTGGCAGAAAGGCTGACCGGACCTGGTCAGGCCCTGCTCGCCCGCGTGATGGTGAACCGGTTGTGGAAGCATCACTTCGGTGAAGGACTCGTGAAGTCGACCGACAACTTTGGCGTGATGGGGGAAATGCCTCGCGATCGCGATTTGCTGGATGGGTTGGCGCGCGAGTTGATTTCGAGCAACTGGAGCTTGAAGCAGATGCACCGCCGCATGACATTGAGCGACTACTACCAAAGCGACGCCCTCAAGCCGAGGCGACTCGAAGCAGAAGCCGTTCGCGATTCAGTGCTGGCTGTGTCAGGAAGGCTCGACCCTAAACTCTTCGGCCCCAGCATTACGCCCTTTATCAGTCCCTTTCAGAACGGGCGCGGGCGGCCGGCGAGCGGGCCTCTCGATGGCGACGGGCGGCGGAGCATTTATGTGCAGATCCGTCGCAACTTTGTGCCACCGCTGTTCACGGCGTTTGACTATCCGCCGCCTGCTTCGACCGTTGGCGTGCGCGGCACGAGCGCCGTACCGAGCCAGGCGCTGATGTTGCTCAACAATGAATTTGTGCATGCTCAGGCAAAGCTGCTTGGGGGCCGCCTGACGGGAGACCTCAACGAGCGTGTCGAGCTGCTTTATCTGAAGACCTTTGCTCGCCGCCCGGAGCCCGAAGAGGTGACGCGCATTGCCGAGTTTGTGACGGCACAGCAAGGCCGTGGCGAGGCCGACGTTTGGGCCGACGTGGTTCATGTGATGTGGAATAGTCCGGAGTTTGTTTATGTCCGTTAGCAGGCGTCGTTTTCTGAATCGAGCCGGGTTTGGGCTGGGTGCGGTTGCCCTGCAAGCGATGGCTGCAACCCGCGCCCCGCACTATGCTGCCCGGGCGAAGCACGTCATTTTTCTTTTCATGGATGGCGGCCCTTCGCAGATGGATACGTTCAGCCATAAGCCCAGGCTGGAACGGGACCATGGCAAGCCGTTGCCGTTCACTCCGCCGGTGACGCAATTCAACATCGGCAACAAAATTCTGGGTTCGCCGTTTCGCTTTGCGCAGCATGGGCAAAGTGGTGCGTGGGTAAGTGAACTGTTTCCCGAGGTGGCCAGCTGCGTTGACGATATGACCTTCGTGCACAGCATGGTCGCAGACCACAGCGAGCATACGGCAGCGAACTATTTCATGCATTCGGGGTCAGGTTTCCAGGGCCGGCCTGGCATGGGAGCATGGCTCCATTACGGGCTGGGCAGCGTAAGCGAAAATCTGCCGGGCTACGTCGTGATGGAGTCGGGTCTGGTGCCGCCTGGTGGGCTCGATCTCTTCAACAGCGGCTTTCTCCCAGCAGTGCATCAGGCAACGTTGTTCCGTCAAGGCGAGCAACCCGTAGCCGACCTGCAGCCGCGCGAAGCAACGGGTGAGCTACAGCGAAAGAAGCTCGATTTGCTACGCGATCTCAACCGCGGGGTTGGCAAGCGCTTTGCGGGATCGAGCGAAGTGGATGCCGTAGTGGCGAATTACGAACTGGCTTTCCGGATGCAGTCTGCCGTGCCGGAGCTAACTTCATTTGCCGGGGAGACTGAGGCCACACGCAAGCTATACGGGATTGATGAAGAGGATACGCGGGAGTTTGGACGGGAGTGTCTGCTAGCGCGAAGGATGGTGGAGCGCGGTGTGCGGTTTGTGGAATTGCTGACGCCCTTCCGGCGAGGGATCGATCGTTGGGATCAACATACCGATCTTGAGAAAGGGCATCGCGTCAACGCGAAGGCCGTGGACCGGCCGATCGCCGCGTTGCTGAAAGATCTGAAGAGCCGGGGATTGCTCGATGAAACACTTGTGATCTGGGGCGGGGAATTCGGCAGAACCCCGACCGCCCAGACCGATGACAAAGGCTCCATGGACCACGTGGGCCGCGACCACAATCCATACGGATTCACCATGTGGATGGCCGGTGGCGGCACCAAGCCGGGCTTCAGCTACGGGCAGACCGATGAGTTCGGCTACTTTGCGGTCGAGAACAAAGTGCATGTGCATGACTTGCATGCCACCGTGCTGCACTTACTTGGACTCGACCACAAGCGGCTCACCTATCGCTACGGTGGTCGCGATATGAGGCTGACAGACGTGCACGGAGAACTCGTGCGCCCGATTCTGGCTTAGCGGAAGAACAGTCGCAGCGTAGCTGAGACGTTTAGCGGAGCACCTGGGTATACTTGCGTGTCGTAGATGCCGGCGACGAAGTAACGCTCGCGGTTAAACAGGTTGTCGGCGTTGAGGCCCACCTGATAGAAACTGCGGCGATAGGAGATCGCACCCGAAAACGTGGAGAAGCCGCCGAGCTTGAAGTTCTGCGTGTTGGCGTTATCGACAAACATGGAACTCAGGTAGCGGTTGCCGATCGAAGCCGTGACGCCGTTGTTCCAAGCCTTGGTGAGCCACAGGTTCGTAGCATGGCGCTGGGTGAAGCGCGGCCGGAAGCCCGAGAGATTCACAGTGCGGTTGGCGGCGAAGAAGTTGTCGAAGCGGGGTAGCGTGTAGCCGTAGTTGGCGATCAGGCGGAAGCCCTTGCCGATGTTGCCGTTGATGTCGAGATCGAGACCGCGCGAGGATTGCCGGCCAGCTTGCTCAAAGTTGGCGTTGGGCAGAGCGATGACGACGTTCTGGCGTTTGATTTGGTAGAGGGCCGTATCGACTTTGAAACGTCCGCCGAGGGCCTGGATGCGATGGCCGACTTCGAAGGCACGACCGGTTTCAGGCTCGAGCTGACGTCCATCGGCAGGAACGTTGTTGACCGGCTGGAAGGACGATGAGCCGGAGAAGTAGAGTTGCTGGTTTTCGGCCATCAGGTAGGTGAGGCCTGCGCGGTAGGTGTAGGCGTTCTGAGTGCGGCGGAATTCCGGGCCGCGCGCGCTGGCGACTCCATTGGCGAAAGGATCGTTGCGAGTGATGCGGCGGAAGTCGTCGAAGCGGCCACCGATGTTCAGGCGGAGACGCTTGGACAAGTGGATAAAGTCCTGCCAGAAGAAGGCGTTGATGCGGTTGGTGAAGAAGTCCCGACGGCTCAGCGGAAAGTCCGCGAAGGGCGTGAAGGGATCCGTGCGAGTGGCAAGGTTGATCGGCGCGATGTTGACGCTGCGGCTGGAAGAGCGGTCCGTGAAGTTGTAGAAATCCTGATACTCGTAGCCGCCAACCACAGTGTGCTTCATCCCGGCTAGCGTGAAGTGGCCGAGGACGTCGGTTTGATTCAGAACCGGGCGGCGATGGTGCTGGAAGTACAGCAGGCCGCGATTGACGGCGTTCTGCGCCGGGACGTAGGTCAGCGATTCGGCCGAGAAGTATTGGTCGTCGGTATAGCGGAAGAGGAAGCCGTTGCGGAATTCCCAGTTCGGCGTGATGTTGATGTTCAGCAGGACGTGGGACTGGCTATCGAAGACGCGGCCGAAATCCTGAGACGTGTTGAAGCGGAAGTCCTTGGGGAAGCCAGGAATTGCGGCCACGCCGATGGGGATGCCGGCGTCGGTGGCGAAGCGGTCGCGGTTGAAGGCCTGGTGAAGCGTGAGGCGAGCGCGATCGGTAAACAGATAGGTCAGCGAGGGGCTGAAGTTGATCCGCTTGGCGGCGGCATGGCGCCAGCCGTCGGAATCTTCGAAGCTGAAGTCGGCCCGGTACAGCAGACGCTGCCAGTTGCCGACGGGGCCGGTTGCACCGAGGCCCACCTGGTGCGTGTTGAAACGGCCGCCGCGATAGAACACGTCGTAGGCGCGGTTGGCGGCAGGCTTCTTGCGGATGATGTTGATCGCACCGCTCAGCGCCTGGCCTCCGTAGAGAATCGAACTCGGTCCTTTGAGTACGTCGACCTGTTCGACGTTGTTGAGCTGCGTGTTGATGCGGTTGCCTTCAAGCCGCATGCCATCGACGAGCTGCACATCAGCGATGTTGAAGCCGCGGATCGTGTAGTACTCATACATGCCATACCAGCGCGTGGCGGAGACGCCCGAGACGTTCTGCAGCGCGTTGACGAGATCGTTAACGCCGCGTTGCTCAAGAACTTGAGAGCTGACGCTGGTGACCTGGATCGGGATCTCAAGGTTGGGAACGTCCATGCGGGTGGCTGTGGTTTTACCGGCGACGTCTTCGACGGTCACAGTTGTCGAGACTTCGGCCAGGCTGAGGGTGAAGTCGATGTTGTCGAGAGAAGACTTGGTCTGAATCACCTGCTGCAATTCTGCGAAGCCAGGCTTGAGGATGCGGAGTGTCGAGGTGCCAGCAGGGACGGCGGTAAATGTGTAGCGTCCGTTGCTGTCCGACTGTGTGTAAACCGGCTTGACGCCGGGCCGGGTCAGGGAAAGGGTGGCGGCATCAACGGGAAGCTTGTTAGCGTCGAGGATTCGACCAGAAAGCGTGTGGTCTTGGGCGGCTGCCAAGCTGAAAGTGAAGGCCGCAGCGAGCAGAAGTCTGAGCAGCATTGATTTTTAGTTTTGCAATCACTGTTGTTTTTTGCCAAAAAAAAACTTATGAGCGGATTGATTGAGCCTATGAGCGGGCGATTCGGTGCTTTTCCATGGCTTGGAATCTTGAGAAGCTGGTAGACAAAATGACTCGCACCGAAATTTGGGTTCGGAAACAGTTGATTCTCTTCCACCGCTGGATGGGGGTAGTGTTTAGCCTCCTGTTTGCGATGTGGTTTGGCTCAGGGCTGGTGCTGATGTATTGGCCATACCCAGGTGTCAGTGCTGAGTCGAGGCTAGAGAAGAGTACCGCCATTGAGCCCGAGCGGGTATCGGTGTCACTTGAGGAAGCCGCCAAGCTGGCGGGTGTGGCCAAGCCTGACCGTGTGCGATTGACGATGCTCGATGGTCGGCCTGTGTACCGATTTCATATAGGCAGATCTCAGAAAGTCATTTACGCCGATCGATTGGAACAATTTACAGGCTTGTCGCAAGAGGCGGCCCTGGGTGTAGCCAGCCGCTGGACTGGCCAGGATCCGGCTGTGGCTCGATTCGCAGGAGCGAAGACGGAAGAAGACCAATGGACGCTGAACAAGGCCGTGCGCCCGCTACGTCCGTTTTTGAAGTTCAGCTGGCCGAATGGTGAAGAAGTTTACGTGTCCCAGGTGAGCGGAGAGGTGATGCAGCACACCAGCCAGGCGGACCGGATTGGCGCATGGCTCGGAGCGATTCCGCACTGGCTGTACTTCACGCTGCTTCGCAACGAGACCGCGCTGTGGCGGGCAATAGTAATCGCGCTGTCGCTTGCCGGGACGATCATGACCGTATTCGGCATCGTCGTGGGTGTTTGGCTGTATTCGCCCAGCAAGCGCTTTCGCTTCGCCTCAGGGCCGTCGAGCATTCCCTATGCCGGCTGGAAGCGTTGGCACACCATTATCGGGCTCGTCTTCGGACTGGTGACGTTCACCTGGATCCTGAGCGGCATGTTCAGCATGAATCCGATGCAGTGGAGCCCCGAGTTTGGTCCAGAGGCTGAAATGACTCGCAGCCTGCAAGGTGCTGGCTGGAAGAGCAACTTGTTTGCCGGGGAAGCAGTGGGTTCGGCGTTGGGGCGTGCTGGCGTGTCTCAAGTGAAGGAAGTGGAATTGGCTGTGGCCGACAGTCGTGGGGTTTATTTCTTGCGGACTTCAGCCAAGAGCGTGGTTCGCATGGAAGCTGGCGGCGAACCCACGCGCGGGGTGAGCTTTGAATGGGCCAAAGAACAAGTTTCGAGGGCGATGCCAGGAGCAAAGTTAGTGGAGTCTCGGGTTGTGACTGCTTACGAGAACTACTACATCAGCAGGGATGGCAAGTTGCCGCTGCCAGCCTACTACTTTGAGTTCGATGATGCAGGCCGGACCATGCACTATGTAGATGCCTCGACAGGAAAGCTGGTCGAGAGCTTCGTGACTCTTTCACGTTGGAACCGTTGGCTCTACCACGGGCTTCATTCTTTCGATTTGCCGTGGCTATACGCAAACCGGCCCAGCTGGGATCTCGCTGTGATCCTCCCGATGCTGGGCGGTTGCGCACTTTGTGTGACAAGCGTCTGGATTGCCTGGGTGAGGTTGAGGCGCAAAGCGACCCAACTCAAAGTTGCGAAACTTAGCGCACCAGCAGCCTGACGGTGTTCGAATCTTTGCCGTTGACGCGGACCCGGATGTTGTTCGATTGTCCGGGTGTAAATTGCGCACCGAGTCGGATCTCGATCGAGGTCATACCCACAAAGCCGGGCGTGGCGATCACCTTGAGAGGTGTCACCGTTTGATCCTTCACGATCACCTCGACAGGGTCGACCAAGGGGAGTTCGTTCCCTCCGGGGAGTGCAAATCCGGCGGGTAGATTCACACGGAAGCCGCCCAGACCGGTGCCAAGCAAACTGATTGTCTCGTTTGCCGCCGGAGGTGCGTCTTCAGTAATCGTGCTGCCATTTGCACGGAAGGCGAGCGCGAAGGGGGGAACCCCTTCGGACTCAGTGCCTGCCAGGCTAAACAGGCCCGGAGCATTGCGAACCACCTCGAAGTCGGCGCTGACATCCGGTTGGCCGGTGCGAACGACAGTGATCTTGTTGGGGCCGAGTGGCAAGTCAAAGGGTAGCTGCGCATTGATTTGCGCGCCAGAGGCATAGCTCAAGGGCAACAGCCGTTCCCCGGCGCGGACAGCGACTTCAGCCAGGGTCTGCACTTGCGGGGACCGCGGGCCGGTCTCTTCTTTGGGAGTCAGGTTGACGCCGTAAATCGTGACCAGCGAGCCGGGAGCGACCTTACCGCGATCACCAGCATCTTGCGGACCGGTGCCGGCCGAGTTCTTGATGCCCGCTGGGTCGAGGAAAGGAATTCTATCCAGTTCGGCAACCACTCCTCGAGGCCCACCCATCGTGATGACTGCTGAATTGAACAATCCAGCCGTGTCGCCAGACCAGCGGCGGAAACGGAATCCATTTGCTGCGCGCGCTGTCACCGTCACTCGGGTGTCAAGGTCATAGAAATTGTCCACAGAGGGAGGCGCAAGCGTAAAGGAAGCTCCCTCGGGCGGATTCCCCGTCGTGCTCAAGCGATACATCTGTTTGTAGTTGGCCATCAGGCGACGGAGTTCGGGTTCGAAGCCGACGGTGCGCTCTGCCGGGGCGCCATCATTCCAGCCAGTAAATTCGAGACGAAGGACATCGGCTTGAGTGACGCTGGGCGTCGGAACGATGCTGACCGATTCACCAGCCAAACGCTCCACGGCGCAAGGCGTGCTGCAGGGGCGACCGTCAATGGTGACTGGCAATCCTGGCGGGTTGGTTTCGATGGAGAGCTTGTTGAGCGGCTCGTAAATTGCGGTGAGATAGAGTCCCTTATCCACCATTTCTTGTGTGATACGTAGGGTGTGCGAAGCCGGTGCTCCGTTCGACCAGCCTCTTAATCGCCAGCGCCGCCCATTCGCATCGACCGATTCCGGTGGCGCGACAACGGTGACGTCCTTATTGATGCCGAAATGGAAGTTGTAGGTAGGCCATGTCCGGTTGTTGATCAAAAGAGGAAGTGGAGTTGTCCCCAAAAGTGAGACACGAGACTAGACTCAGAAAATTCCAACGAGGAGAATTTGAGTCATGTCTGAAACGCGAAGGAAGTTCACGC
>Ga0194130_10000528_pt1 | contig 71280 bp, 69 predicted proteins | sample TA2KigsurfametaG_FD_160084 | JGI IMG/M metagenome (GOLD analysis project Ga0194130, IMG submission 160084) | Freshwater microbial communities from Lake Tanganyika, Tanzania - TA2015050 Kigoma 12 surface | ecosystem: Environmental > Aquatic > Freshwater > Lake | place: Tanzania: Lake Tanganyika...
GCGATGATCAGGTTCGAGCCAGGGTCACCTGCAACCGGGAAAAAAGCGGGATGAAGATTCAGCGGCATCTGCAGAAATTTGCTCCATCGCTCCAGCTCGGCAAGGCGATACGCCTGACGCTGTGCCGGCCGCTGGGCTACCGGTACACCGCCACTCGCAGCAAACACCTTCACCATATCGGTAGGTTTTAGTGCGACTTGTGCATGATGTCGTTTAAGGATAGCCATAAAACGCTCATGCCCCATATAAGTCCATGGCGACTGAGGCGCAATGAAATACTCAACGATCTTTGCCAAGGGGTCTCTCCTGAACTGAGATGGTTAAACCGGTTTGATGATGACGAGGGCGACTGCGGCAAACATACCGATCACGGGCAACTCATTGAACCAGCGATACCAGACATGGGTTCGAACATTCTCGCCACGTTCGAATGTATTTAGCAATCGCTTGCACAGGTGGTGATAAGCGATCAGCACCAGCACGATCAGCAGCTTTACATGCATCCAAAGGCTATCCTGCCCGACACCGTAGCCGAGCCACAGAATCAATCCGAGCGCGAGCGCAGGAATCATCAGAATGGTCATGAAGCGATAGAGCTTGTTCGCCATCAGCAGCAAACGTTGCGTGGCGGCTGAGTCTGTCTCCATCGCCAGATTGACGAAGATACGCGGCAAATAAAATAAACCTGCGAACCAGGACGCAATTAAAACAATGTGAACCGTCTTTATCCAGAGATACGCCATTGCTTAAATCCGTACCTCGCCATGGCCCAACACCACAAATTTTACCGAGGTGAGTCCTTCCAGGCCCACAGGGCCGCGTGCATGCAGCTTATCGTTGGAAATGCCGATCTCCGCACCAAGGCCGTACTCGAACCCGTCCGCAAAGCGCGTGGAGGCATTCACCATCACCGATGCAGAATCGACTTCGCGCAGAAACTGCAGCGCGCGCGAGTAATCTTCGGTAATGATGCTGTCGGTGTGCTGAGATGAGTAGGTGTTGATGAAGTCAATCGCCTCATCCACCCCCGAGACAATCTTCACCGAGAGAATCGCGTCGAGATATTCGGTGTGCCAGTCTTCTTCAGTGGCTGCTTTCAGCATCGGGTAGCCGGCGAGGAGCTGCATCGCTTCCGTATCGGCGCGCAGCTCTACCTGTTTTTCTGCGAATAATTTTGCCAGCTCCGGCAGCACACGCGGTGCAATATCACGCGCGACGATTAATGTTTCCATGGTGTTGCACGTGCCATAGCGATGGCATTTGGCATTGAATGCCACCGGTAGCGCTTTGGCGATATCGGCTTTGTCATCAATGTATACGTGACAGATACCATCCAGGTGCTTGATCATCGGTACCTTCGAATCTTTCATCAGGCGCTCAATCAAGCCCTTGCCACCGCGCGGCACGATCACGTCGATGAATTCCGGCATGGTGATCATCGCGCCGACGACAGCGCGGTCAGTGGTCTCAATGATCTGCACTGCCTCCGACGGCAAGCCAGCGCCAGCCAAACCTTCTTTGACTAATTTTGCCAGTGCCTGATTACAGTGAATCGCTTCTGATCCGCCCCGCAGTATGGTGGCGTTACCGCTCTTGATGCACAGGCCCGCTGCATCGACCGTCACGTTCGGGCGCGCTTCATAGATGATACCGATCACGCCTAGTGGTACGCGCATCTGGCCGACTTGTATGCCGCTCGGGCGGTATTTCATGTTGGTGATTTCACCGATGGGGTCGGGAAGTGCCGCAATTTGCTCCAGGCCCTCCGCCATGGTGGCGATCGCTTTTTCGGAAAGCGTTAATCGATCGACCAACGCAGCAGCAAGCCCATTCGCGCGAGCTGCGTCTAAATCTTTTTGATTTGCTGTAGTCAGCAAGGCGGCGTCGCGCCGAATAGCGGCGGCGATCAGTTGTAGCGCGCGGTTCTTCGCTGCGGTATCGGCCTTGGCCATCGCGCGCGATGCTTTACGCGCGGCTAGGCCGATGGTTGTCATGGTTTGTTGAAGTTCCATTGTTGTCATTTCCTAGCTACGACCAGTGCCAGCTGCAGTAATGCGTCCCAGGCATCGCCGGCGAAATCTTTGGCGCGTAATCCTTTGATCAGTCGATCGACTTGCGCCGCTTTACCGAGTGCACCGCGCAGGCTGGCAATGTTGGCGCGCGATACTGCCGGTGCCATCAGCCGCTCGCGCGGACCCCAAATCCGGTACTCCTTCAGCATGGCGGCGAGTGGGCGTCCTTCATCGCTACCGATTTTCAATTTCAGCAATGTGCGTATTTCTTCACTAATCGCCCACAGCACTAACGGTAGCGCTTCGCCTTCACCTTTCAAGCCATCCAGCATACGCGTGACGCGGCTGACATCGCCGGATAGCATCGCCTCCGACAGCTTGAATACATCGTAGCGTGCGACATTCAGCACCGCATCCTGAATTTGTTCGAGGGACAGCCGACCCTCAGGATACAGCAAGGCCAACTTACGGATCTCCTGGTGCGCGGCCAGCAGATTACCCTCGACCCGATCAACCATGAACTCTAGTGCTTGTTTATCCGCGCTCTGGCCTTGCGCCGCCAGCCGTTGACCTATCCAGCTTGCGAGCTGATGGCGCTCGATGTTCGCGATTTCTACATAAACCGCTTGCTTCTGCAGGGCGCTGACCCAGGCACTTTTTTGCGTCGCCCAGTCAAGCTTGGGTAGCGTGATCAGAGTCAGCGTGTCGCCTGCTTCATTACCGGAGCAGCCGGCCGCATAATCCTGCAGTGCCTGGCCACCTTCCTTGCCCGGTTTGCCATTGGGGATGCGCAGCTCGATCAGCTTGCGATCGCCAAACAAAGACATCGACTGCTGTACCGACAACAACTCAGGCCATTTGAAATAGCGCTCAGCCACCAGCACCTCGCGCTCCGAAAAGCCAGCGACGCGCGCCTTGGCGCGTATGCGATCTGCGGTCTCTAGCAGCAGTAGCTGCTCGTCACTACTAATAACGTAGAGCGGTGCCAGCGATTTTTCCAGGTGCGCATCGAGCGCGTCGGCACGTACCTGCATAAATTAAAGCTGCTCCGGCTTGACCCGCGCCAGCTGCCGCATGATCTGCGCCACCGCGTCGCGGCGCATGTCTTCGAAGGTCATGCGTTCTTCCTGCTCTTTCGCCAGTGCCTGCTCTTCACTATAGGGAAGGATGGATTGCAGCGCGATCTCGGGAGGTTGAAGCAGCTTTTTGTTTTCTGCGTCGGCGACCTCAAACCGAACCCGGTAGGTCAGGCTAAATTCACGCACTTTGCCTTGCGCGTTCAGCGTTAGTACTTTTTTCTCTTGTATCTGCGATAGAACCCGCAAAGTAATCGGCGCAGATTTCGCATCCCCGGTCAGCTGCGTGTTGGTAGCTCGAATGATCGTGCGCAGATCACGCTCCAGCGGAGTACCCACCGGCGCATCCAGATAAAGCGCTTCAAAGCCAAGGCGCGTGTCTGGCGTCGAACCGCGCAACTGGAAGCCGCAGCCGGCGACCTGTATCGCCATCAGCAGAACAAAAAACCAGCGCGTGAACTTGTTCAATGCGTTCTCCCTCAGGCCACGATGTTCACCAGCTTACCCGGCACGATGATGATTTTTTTCGGTATACCTTCAACGAATTTCTTGACGTTGTCGTCACCAAGCGCCGCGGCCTCGATGCTCGCTTTATCAGCAGCTTTAGCGATAGTGATCTTGCCGCGCAGTTTGCCATTGACTTGCACCATCAGCTCGATGTGCGATTGCTCCAGCGCAGCGCCATCGACCTGCGGCCACGGGGCATCGAGCAAATCACCATGCGCTTTTGCGTAGCCCAAAGCCGTCCATAGCGTATGGGTCAGATGCGGTGCCACCGGGTATAGAACGCGCAAGAAGATACTCACGCATTCGCCGAGTGCCGCGCGTGCTGCCGGGCCAGCGTGAAGCGTTGTCGCCTCCAGCAGGTTCAGCATTTTCATCGAGGCCGACACCACGGTGTTGTACTGAATGCGGCTGTAATCATGGTCGGCCTGCTGCAGCAGCTTGTGCATCTCAAGCCGCAGTGACTTGATGTCCGCTGCATCGGTTGCGCCGACGCTCAGTACCGGATCGAGATCGGCGGCATGTGAGTGCGCATAATTCCAGACGCGACGCAGAAAGCGATGCGCGCCTTCGACACCCGCGCCCGACCATTCCAGCGTTTGCTCGGGTGGTGAGGCAAACATCGTGAATAATCGCGCAGTGTCGGCGCCGTACTGATCAATAATGGCTTGCGGATCAATACCGTTATTTTTACTCTTCGACATTTTCTCCGTGCCACCGATCTGCACTGCTTGACCATCGCTGCTCAAGGCGGCCGATACCGGACGACCCTTATCGTCGAAAGTCAGCGCTACATCTTCGGGGTTGAACCAGGTTTTTTTGCCGGCGCTGTCTTCACGGTAGTAGGTTTCATTCAACACCATGCCTTGGGTCAGCAAATTCACGAAGGGCTCATCAAACTTGACCAGCCCGAAGTCGCGCATCACCTTGGTCCAGAAGCGGGCATATAAAAGATGAAGCACCGCGTGTTCGATACCACCGATGTACTGATCCATCGGCATCCAGTAGTCATTGCGCGCATCTACCATGGCATCGTTCGAGCCCGGCGAGCAGTAGCGCATGTAATACCAGGATGAATCAACAAAGGTATCCATGGTGTCGGTCTCGCGCTGCGCAGCTTTGCCGCAGCTCGGGCAATCGACCTTCAGAAATTTTTCATGTTTGTTGAGCGGGTTGCCGCTACCGTCGGGCACGCAATCTTCCGGCAGCACCACGGGCAAATCTTTTTCGGGTACTGGTACGTCACCGCAAGCCTCGCAGCGAATCATCGGAATCGGCGTGCCCCAGTAGCGCTGACGTGAAATTCCCCAGTCGCGCAGCCGGAAGGTCACTTTTTTCTCGCCCGTGCCTTGTGCGGCAAGGTCATGCGCCACAGCGTCGACGGCGGCTTGATAGCTCAAGCCATCATATTTACCCGAGTTGACACAGATGCCGTGATCTTTATCGGCGTACCACTCTTGCCAGGCATCGGTGCTGTAAGTCTTGCCCTCGATCGCGATCACGGGTTCGATCGGTAATTGGTATTTCTTGGCGAAGGCGAAGTCACGCTCATCATGCGCCGGCACGCCCATCACAGCGCCATCACCATACGTGATCAGCACATAGTTGCCGACCCATACTTCGACTTGCTTGCCAGTGATGGGATGTGTCACGAACAAGCCCGTCGGCATGCCTTTCTTTTCCATCGTCGCCATGTCGGCTTCGATCACGCTACCTTGTTTGCATTCATTGATGAATGCCGCGATTGCAGGGTTATTGCTCGCTGCATGTGTTGCCAGCGCGTGCTCAGGTGCTACCGCGCAGAAGGTCACACCCATGATGGTGTCAGCGCGGGTGGTGAACACCCATAATTTACCGTCGCTGATCAGCTGTCCATCACTACTTTTGATCTGATGCGGAAAGGCAAACCGCACGCCGGTTGATTTGCCGATCCAGTTGGCTTGCATGATGCGCACGCGCTCCGGCCAGCCGGGGAGTTTGTGTTCAACGCAATCCAGTAACTCTTCTGCGTAATCGGTGATGCGGACGTAGTACATCGGGATCTCGCGCTTTTCGATCAGCGCGCCTGAGCGCCAGCCACGGCCATCAATCACCTGTTCATTCGCGAGCACGGTTTGATCGACCGGATCCCAGTTCACGGTGCCGGTTTTACGATAGATGATGCCCTTCTCGAGCATCTTCAGGAACATCCACTGATTCCATTTGTAATACTCCGGGCTACAGGCGGCCATCTCGCGTGACCAGTCAATCGCAAGACCCATGGCTTGCATCTGCTGTTTCATGTGCGCGATGTTGGCGTAGGTCCATTGCGCTGGTGGCACGCCATTCGCCATGGCGGCATTTTCGGCGGGCATGCCGAACGCATCCCAGCCCATCGGCATCAGTACGTTATAGCCTTTCATGCGTAGCTGACGCGCCATCACGTCATTGATGGTGTAGTTGCGCACATGGCCCATATGCAGCTTGCCGGACGGATAAGGCAGCATCGAGCAAGCGTAGAATTTTTTCTTCAGATTGCCTTGGGCATCGCGCGCACGCTCAACCACCTTGTAGGCGTCAATCGCTTGCCAGTGTTCGCGCGCGTTGCGCTCGATATCTGCCGGGCTGTATTTGTCTTGCGTGGATTGATCTACAGCATTCACTTAGCGACTCACATCTTTTGGATTGGTGACGAAACCGATTTTTGTCATGCCATTGGTTTGCGCGGCTGACATGACTTGCGCGATGATTTCGTAGCGGGTGGATTTATCAGCACGTAGTTGTAGTTCTGGCTGCGGTTTTTTTTGCGCAGCGGTTGAGAAGCGTGTACCCAACTCATCCAGGCTGATCGCCGTGTTGTTCCAGAACAGTTTGCCTTCTGCGTTGATCGATAGCGTGATGCTTTCCGGCTTATCGGGTGCCGGTGCCGATGACGCAGTCGGTAGCTCAAGCTTGACCGCATGCGTGAACAGCGGCGCGGTGATGATAAAAATTACCAGCAGCACCAGCATCACATCCACCATCGGCGTGACATTAATTTCTGCCATGGGTGCCTGGTGGCCGTTGTCGTTGAATCCGCCGAATGCCATGATGGTCTCCTTGCTTAGCTCAAGCGACCGCGTGCGGTACCGATGCGCGCGCCGGTGGTCAGGAAAGCATGCAGATCATGCGCGAACGCATCCAGCTCGCCTAAAGTGACCCGATTGACACGGGTGAATGCGTTGTAGCCGAGCACCGCTGGAATCGCTACCACCAAACCGATCGCGGTCATGATGAGCGCCTCACCTACCGGGCCGGCAACTTTGTCAATTTGAATGGTGCCGGCCATCGCCACTGCCGCCAGCGCATGGTAAATACCCCACACGGTACCAAACAGCCCGACGAATGGCGCGGTGGACCCTACGGAAGCGAGCAGCGTGAGCCCGCTTTCCAGTCGCTGCGAGACGCGGTTAATCTGCTGACGCAAGGTGCGCGTGACGAGCTCGCCTTGGTCAACATTCGCGTTCAATGAGCTGCTATTGGCTTTAACCTTGACCGCATCGACTGCGTGCGTTGCCAACGGCGAGTACACCTTCTCGGTATCGGCCTGGCTCAACACAGCGATCGCATCATCCATGCTGGGCGCATCCCAAAAATGCTCAACAGCGTCAGCGCTCTTGCGAATGCGCCATGAGATCCAGGTTTTGGAGAGGATGTAGTACCAGCTCGCGATCGACATGATCAGCAACAGGTAGGCAACGCTGTGCGTTACGGCGTCGCCCTGCGCCCAGTAGTGTGCGAAGCCGAGGCTTTGGGTCATGGTGTCATTCATGGTGGTTCAGTTGGGGGGTTTGAAGGTGATGGGAACTTCGTAAGATTTATCGACCGCTTTGCCGTCTACCGTGGCGGGGTTGAAGCGCCAGGTTTTTACGGCATCCGCAGCGGCGCGGTCCAGTCGCGCAAAGCCACTCGAGGATTTTACTTCCACCTCGCTAGCGCTACCGTCGCTCTTCACCATCACGGTCAACACGACGGTGCCTTCTTCGCCCAGCCGCTGCGACATTTTTGGATACTCCGGCTTGCGATTAGCCGCCGCGTAGCTCGCCGAGATACTTACCTCGGTACGGGCCGTGGTCTTTGGCGCCGGGGGAGCCGGTGGCGCTGGGGGTGTTGGCGGCGGCGCAACCGCGGCCGGCGCTTGCGGCGCGGCCACCGGCGGTGGTGGCGTGTCGACTTTTACCGGCTCCGCTTTGGGCGCTGGCTTGGGCGGCTCGGGCTTCGCTGGCTCAGGCTTGGGCGGTTCCGGCGTGGGCTCGGGTTTAGGCGGCTCAGGCTTGGGTGGCTCGGGTTTAGGCGGTTCGGGCTTGGGTGGTTCCGGCTTCGGCGGCTCGGGCTTGGGCGGCTTCGGTTTTGGTGGCTCCGGCGGCGGTGGCTCTGGCTTGGGCGGCGGAGTTAGTAGCTGCACGACGACTGCGGGCGGCTCAATGTCTGTGCGCGGGTGCTCCAGCGCGCCTGACAGCACCAGCGCAATCATCGCCAGATGCAGCGCGATCGCGACAGCAAGCGCGGATGGCCTCATGTTTGACACGGCACGCTCCCGCTGCGACTCAGCGCAGCCCGAGCACGTCCTGCATGTCGTACAGGCCAGTGGCTTTGTGCTGCAGGAAGCGAGCGGCGCGTAAGCTGCCGTGCGCGTAGGTCACGCGGCTGGATGATTTGTGCGTGATCTCGATACGCTCACCAATGCCTGCAAACAACACTGTGTGATCACCGACGATATCGCCGCCTCGGATGGTCGCGAACCCAATCGATGAAGGGTCGCGCTCGCCGGTGACGCCCTCACGGGCGAATACGCCGACTTGCTTCAGGTCGCGCCCAAGGGCTTGTGCCACCACTTCACCCATTTTCAGTGCGGTACCCGAAGGCGCATCAACTTTATGGCGATGGTGCGCTTCGATGATTTCTATGTCGTACCCATGCGAGAAGCTCTTGGCCGCCAGCTCGAGTAGCTTCATGGTGACGTTTACTCCAACGCTCATGTTGGGTGCGAACACAATCGCGGTGCGTGTCGACGCCGCTTCGATCTCGGCCTTGCCGGCATCATCAAAGCCGGTGGTGCCAATAATCATTTTGATGCCGTGTGCTGCGCAGTAGGCCAGGTGCGCCAACGTACCGGCCGGGCGTGTGAAATCGATCAGGTACTCGGAATCGGCAAGCCCGATATCAAACGCTGATTCGATAGTGACGCCCAGCGTGCGGCCCAGGGCGCTGCCGGCATCAGCCCCCAAGCCGGGCGCGCCAGCGACATCGAGCGCGCCGCTGAGCTGGGTGTCGGGGCCGGCATCAATAGCCTCGATCAGCATCCGGCCCATGCGGCCGGAGGCGCCGGCCACTGCAATCTTCAGTGGTTTCATGGGGTCTTGATCAGCCTTATTTCTTGGGCGCAGCGATCAGCTGCAAGTATTCTTTTTCGTTGGGGAGCTCGGCGCCATCAAAGTGCGATACCCGTCCCTCTTTGAAGTGCACCGCCACGTGGCTGGTTGTCACCGTGCCATCACCGCGCTTGAGCAGGAAAGGGTAGTCCCAGCGGTCGGGGTGAAACACATCATTAAGTAGCGGCGTGCCAAGCAGGAAGCGAACTTGCGCAGGTGTCATACCGACCTGAAGCTGCGCCACCTGCTCTTTCGAAATGAAATTGCCTTGCTGTGTGTCTGGTCGGTAGACCGGTAGCACACCGAACAATTTACTTTGCTGTACCCGCTGCGTCACACCGGCGGGAGCTGCCTCGGGTGCTTGCTCAGCGCTGAATAGCTTGCTGACGCAGCCGCACAGCATTAAAGGCAACATGATGACCGCGGCAGCGGTGTAACGACGAGGCAGTTGGGAGAACAGCTGGGGCATGATGAGGACGTTAAAATAGCGTCAAACGCGAAACACTATATGATAAGGCAGTTCACGCTACTCACCGATAAATCATGCCGCATCCCACTCCCGATCTGAAATCGAGCGGGCTGAAAGCCACGCTGCCCCGGCTGAAGATTCTGGAAATTTTCCAGTGCAGCTTGGTCCGGCATTTATCGGCAGAAGATGTCTACAAGCAGCTACTGGCAGAAAATCTTGATGTCGGACTGGCAACCGTCTACCGTGTGTTGACACAGTTCGAGCAAGCCGGGCTGCTATCGCGCAATCATTTCGAGTCCGGTAAGGCGGTGTTCGAGCTCAATTTAGGCGCTCACCATGATCATTTGGTGTGCCTCGATTGCGGCTTGGTAGAAGAATTTTTCGATGAAGAGATCGAAAAACGTCAGCACAATATTGCCGCAGAGCGTGGCTTCAAGCTGGCAGAGCACGCACTTTCGCTCTACGGCAACTGCACCAAACAAGATTGCCCGCATCGCAGCGGCAGATAGCTATTCTGCATAGTTCAGTACCGAGGCTTGCGCTCAAGGATGTGACAGGGCGTTAGATAACAAGCGCGCCGTAATATCGACAATCGGAATCACGCGCTCATAAGCCATCCGGGTTGGTCCGATCACGCCCAAGGTGCCAACGATTCGACCATTCGATTCATAAGCGGCGGTGACGATACTCATCTCGTCGAGCGGGACCAGCGTTGATTCGCCACCAATAAAAATTTGCACGCCGCTCGCTTTGCTGGAAGTATCCAGCAAGGCAGCAAGACTGGTTTTTTGATCAAACAGATCAAACATCTTGCGCAGAGAGCCCATGTTCGACGCTAGTTCGGACACCGACAGCAAGTTGCGCTCGCCGGAAATCACAACTTCGTCCTCGCCTTCATTCATCGCATCGCTGCCCGCTTCTACCGCGGCCTGCATCAGCTGCGTGATGTCATCGCGCAGCTGACGTAATTCATCGTTGAGCTTGATGCGAACTTCATCGAAAGGTAATCCAGCGTAGTGCTGGTTGATGTAATTCGCCGCCTGCACCAGCTCTGAGGGTGAGTAGTCGTGTGTGGTCAGCAGCAGCCGGTTTTGTACGTCGCCATTCGGCGCCACAATCACCAGCAGGATACGTTTTTCAGAGAGCCGCAAGAACTCGATTTGCTGAAACGTGCCTTCGCGCCGAGGCGCCAGCACGACGCCCGCGAATTGCGATAACTGTGAAAGCACTTGTGCTGCACTAGCGATCGTTTTTTGTGCGGACAAACCGGCGTGCAGCTTGGATTCGACAGTACTTTCATCAATCGCTTGTACGGTGAGCAAGCTATCGACAAACAATCGGTAGCCGCGCGGGGTCGGAATTCTTCCTGCTGACGTGTGCGGGCTGGCCACAAGCCCAAGCTCCTCCAGATCCGACATGATGTTGCGGATCGTTGCCGGCGATAGATCCAAGCCGGAAATTCGCGCCAGAGCACGCGAACCCACGGGTTGGCCATCAGCGATGTAACGTTCAACCAGTGCCTTGAGCAGCGTTTGTGCGCGATTATCGAGTTGCATGAGCTTATTCTATCGGGCGTGGACGCATGATTCCAGAGACGAGTGCAATTATGGTCTAATCGACAGCATGTCGACACCGCCGTCCTTTCCCACGACCGCAATTATCGGTAAGCATGGTGACCCACCGGCGGTCGAGGATTTGCTGTCGCTTGCGCGTTTTTTAGAGCAGCGCGGGCACCACGTGGTGTTCGAGTCGGCGACGGCAGTTGATCTGGGTCGGCCGGCCGCACAAGCGCTGACGCCTGAGCAGATCGGGGCGCAGGCGCAGCTCGCGATTGTGGTGGGCGGCGACGGCACCATGCTCGGCATCGCCCGGCAACTGGCGCCGTACCGGGTACCGCTGATCGGCGTCAACCAAGGGCGGCTCGGCTTCATGACCGACATACCGGCCGAGCGAATGCTGCCGGTGCTGGGTGAAATGCTGGATGGTCGGGTTGAATCTGAGCAGCGCTGCTTGCTGGAGGGCACCGTGATCCGAGAGGGTCAACCCAGCTTTCAGGGCCTGGCATTCAATGACGTGGTGGTAGCGCGCGGTACCGGCGCCGGCATGATCGAGCTGCGGGTGACGGTGGACGGGCACTTCATGTACAACCAGCGCTCCGACGGGCTGATTGTCTCTACGCCCACCGGGTCTACCGCCTACGCGCTGGCAGCGGGTGGGCCCATACTGCAGCCCCAGCTCGGCGGCATCGTGATGGTGCCGATTGCGCCGCACGCGCTGTCTAACCGACCGATCGTGTTATCCGATGATCGTGAAATAGAAATTGAGCTATCCAGCGGCCGCGACTGTAGTGTGAACTTTGACATGCAGTCGGTGATTACCTTGCAGGTGCATGATCGTGTCGTACTGAAACGCTCACGCTACACCGTGACCTTTCTGCATCCGCTCGGTTGGAGTTATTTCGATACGCTGCGCGAGAAGTTGCACTGGAATGAGTACCCGTCGACCTCCGGTCAATTCAAATAACTGTTTTTCTGCTCGCCTCGCTAATGCTGCGCTCGCTCGCAATTCGTGACTTTGTCATTGTCGACTTGGTCGAACTTGATGTGTCGTCGGGTTTCACGGTATTTACTGGTGAGACCGGTGCTGGTAAATCTATTTTGATCGATGCGCTGACGCTGGCGTTGGGTGGTCGCGCAGACGCTAGCGTAGTGCGCGAAGGCGCGACGCGTGCCGATATCGTGGCCGAGTTCGGCGGCGAGCTAGACCCCTCATTACAAAGCTGGCTAAGCGAGCATGCTTTTGATAGCGAAGAAAACACACTATTGCTGCGCCGTGTGATCGATAACTCGGGTAAGTCAAAAGCCTTCATCAATGGCGTGACTGCCACTATCACTCAGCTACGTGAGCTGGGCGAGACGCTGGTAGATATTCATGGCCAGCACGCCCATCAGTCGCTGCTGCGTGCCGACGCGCAGCGTCAGCTGCTCGATGCGCACGCCGGATTACACGACAAGGTGAAGGAAGTGGGTGCTGCTTTCAAGCAGTGGCGCGCGATCACCCGGCAGCGCGAGGAATTTGAGCTTGACACCAAGCAGGCGCTGCTCGAGCGTGAGCGGCTGGAGTGGCAAGTGAGCGAGTTGCAGAAGCTATCGCCGCAGCCGGGCGAGTGGGCTGAGGTATGCAGCGAGCATAGCCGGCTGTCGCATGCCGCGAGTCTGATTGAAGGTGCGCAGCAGGCGCTGGATGCGCTGTCGGAATCTGACGCAACCCCGATGCTGTCGCACCTCATCACCATAGAGCAGCGGCTTGGCAAGTTGGTGGATATTGATGACAAGTTGAAGCCCGTAGTCGATGCTATCGAGCCGGCACGCATTCAGCTGCAAGAGGCCGTCTATGCCTTGAATGATTATCTGGGGCGTATCGAGCTGGATCCGGCACGGCTGCGTGTGGTCGAGGCGAGAATGGAGTCGTTGCACTCCGCTGCGCGTAAGTTTCATGTGGCACCGGAAGAATTACCGAGAGAATTCGAGCAGCTTGCTGCGCGCTTGCGGCAGCTATCTGGTGCTACCGATATTGACGCGCTGCACGCACAAGAGAAACAACTTGAAGAGTCCTTCCAGGCCAGCGCCAAGCAGCTATCCAAAGCGCGCGCTGCGGCCGCTAAATCCCTATCGGCTGCGGTCACCAAAGCGATGCAAGACCTTTCCATGAGTGGCGGCCGTTTCGAGATTACATTACACGCGGCTGAACCAGCGGCCCACGGTCTCGAGCAGGTTGAGTTTTTGGTCGCCGGCCACACGGGTACCACCCCGCGCCCGCTGGCAAAAGTGGCCTCCGGTGGCGAGTTGGCGCGTATCTCATTGGCTGTCTCGGTGATTGCTTCCAGCGCGACAGCGACCCCAACCCTGATCTTCGATGAGGTGGACAGCGGTATCGGGGGCGCAGTGGCCGAGGTGGTGGGGCGCTTGCTGCGCAAGCTTGGGCAAGACCGGCAAGTGCTGTGCGTCACCCACCTGCCGCAGGTGGCCAGCCAGGGCTCTCAGCATTTCCAGGTCAGTAAAGGCGCCGCGCCCGATGGCCGCACCGTGTCGCGAATCAGCCCGCTGGCCGGCGCCGAGCGCGTCGAAGAAATTGCGCGTATGCTCGGCGGCCTTGAGATCACCGCAACCACGCGCAAACACGCCAGAGAGCTGCTGGCCTCCTAAGAATTTTCAATCTTGACGTGAAGCAGGCGTCAACGGCGCCCGGCAACTAATGCGATGAAGGTATTACCCGCGCAGTAGCGCTCCGCTTGCGTGAAGAAGAAAGACAGAAAGGTATTTCCGATGGGTTTTAACGCTGAACCAACCTACCGACACGGTACCGTGGGCAAGGTGGGCATCATTCTCGCCAATTTGGGGACGCCGGACGCGCCCACCCCCGAGGCGGTACGTGCCTACCTTAAAGAATTCTTGTCAGATCCGCGCGTAGTAGAGATCCCGAGAGCGATCTGGTGGTTCATCCTGAATGGCATCATCTTGCCGTTTCGGTCGCGTCAATCGGCGCATAAATATGCATCGATCTGGACCGACGAAGGCTCGCCGCTCAAGCTGCATACTGAGCAACAAGCGCACGCGTTGCAAGCCGAGTTGAGCCGCCGCTCGCTCTCAATTCAAGTGGCTTATGGCATGCGCTACGGCAGTCCGTCGATTCCGGATGTGCTCGAGCAACTGAGAGCGCAAGGCTGTGACCGTATTCTGGTGTTACCGGCCTACCCGCAGTACTCGGGTACCACCACCGCCTCCGTGTTCGATGCATTGTTTCAGCATCTATCGAAAGTGCGCAACGTACCCGAGCTGCGCCTGATTCGTCACTACCACGACGACCCCGGCTATATCGACGCATTGGCAGATACCGTACGAGTGCACTGGGCGCAGCATGGACGACCCGACAAGCTTGTGATGAGTTTTCACGGCGTTCCCAAGCGCACCCTGTTGCTCGGTGACCCCTACCACTGCCAGTGCCACAAAACCGCGCGCTTGCTTGCCGAGCGCTTGGGCATCAGCAAGAGCGACTACGTCGTGACCTTTCAGTCGCGCTTCGGACGCGCCGAGTGGTTACAGCCCTACACCGCGCCAACGCTGCAGCAGCTCGCAGGTAGTGGCGTGGGTCGGGTAGATCTAATTTGCCCCGGCTTCACCAGCGATTGTCTTGAAACGCTGGAAGAAATTGCGATGGAGGCGAAAGAAGATTTCCTCGCCGCCGGCGGCAAGAGCTTCCACTACATTCCCTGCCTCAATGAGTCACCGAGCTGGATTTCCGCAATGGCGGCGCTGATCGAAGCGCACACGGGTGGCTGGCCGGTATCCACCGCCTCGGAGCAGCAACAAGCGCGGCAGGCAGATGCAGACATTGGAAGGGGGCAAGCACTCGCCCTGGGTGCCCTCGACTAGAACCTGACTGAGTTGGGTCGGTGGCGGTGTTGGCGCACGTTCGTCACCGTCAAAGGTGGCTTGCCTTGAAAAGTTCCACATTATCCCCATATCTCCGGCAGTGCTTTGCAAGTCTATGTATTTACTGGAGATTTTATGACCCAAGGCGAACAGCGGCCGAATCCAGAGGAAGCCCAGCCGGTGCCCGAGTCGGCCTCAGAACCAACCCATGCGGCGCATGGTGCGCCGGAGGCGGCTGGTTTGCATGACGAGAGTCTTGGCGTGGGAGGCTTGCTGACAGCGCAGCTGATTGAGGCGCAGAGCAAGCTGGCCGAGATGAAAGACGCGTATCTGCGTGCCAAAGCAGAAGCCGACAATACCCGGCGTCGTGCGCAAGAAGATATTGCGAAGGCGCACAAGTTTGCGATCGAGTCGTTTGCCGAGTCCTTGCTGCCGGTGAGAGACAGCCTCGAGATGGCGCTGAAGGTAGAGACGCCATCGATCGATTCCCTGAAAGAGGGCGTCGATATGACCCTCAAGCAATTGGTCGCGGCGTTTGACAAGCATCGTCTGGTCGAGGTGAACCCGCAGCCGGGCGAGAAACTCGATCCGATGAAGCATCAGGCGATTTCAATGGTGCCGGCGGAGCAGGAGGCCAACACGATTGTTAGCGTGCTGCAGAAGGGCTACATGATTTCTGATCGTTTGCTGCGTCCGGCACTTGTGACCGTGTCGCAGGCTGCTTGAAAAGTAATGTGCCTACCGCATATCAGAACATACTCAGTATCTAAACTGTTTCAGATTCATAAGGAATTTTCATCATGAGTAAAGTCATCGGCATTGACCTCGGGACTACCAACTCCTGTGTCGCGATCATGGAGGGCAATCAGCCGAAAGTGATCGAGAACTCCGAGGGTGCGCGCACCACGCCCTCCATCATTGCGTACCAAGACGACGGCGAGATTTTGGTCGGCGCACCCGCCAAGCGACAGGCGGTCACTAACCCAACGAATACCCTGTTTGCGGTCAAGCGCTTGATTGGTCGCAAGTTTGAAGAAAAGGAAGTGCAGAAAGACATCGGCCTGATGCCTTATGAAATCGTGAAGGCCGATAACGGTGACGCGTGGGTGTTGGCGCGTGACAAGCGCCTGGCGCCGCCGCAGGTCTCCGCAGAAGTTCTGCGCAAAATGAAAAAAACTGCCGAAGATTATCTCGGCGAAGAAGTCACCGAGGCCGTTATCACGGTACCGGCTTACTTCAACGATGCGCAGCGCCAGGCAACCAAAGATGCTGGTCGTATTGCCGGTCTGGATGTGAAGCGCATCATCAACGAGCCCACCGCCGCAGCGCTCGCATTCGGCCTAGACAAATCAGGCAAGGGCGATCGCAAGATCGCGGTCTATGACCTTGGTGGCGGCACCTTTGACGTATCCATCATCGAGATCGCTGATGTGGACGGTGAGATGCAGTTCGAAGTGCTCTCCACCAACGGTGACACCTTCCTGGGTGGTGAAGATTTTGATCAGCGTCTGATCGATCACATTATTGAAGAGTTCAAAAAGATCAATGGCCTTGATCTGGCGAAAGACCCGATCGCGCTACAGCGTATCAAGGCATCCGCTGAGCGTGCCAAGATCGAGCTTTCATCGTCGCAGCAAACTGAAATCAACGAGCCCTACATCGCAATGGCGAACGGCGCGCCGGTGCACTTGACGCTGAAGATCACGCGCGCCAAGTTGGAGTCATTGGTCGAGGACTTGATTTCGAACACCATCGAGCCTTGCCGCATCGCGATCAACGACGCTGGTGTCAAGGTGGCTGACATCGACGATGTGATTTTGGTCGGTGGTCAGAGCCGTATGCCGAAAGTTCAAGAGAAGGTCAAAGAGTTCTTCGGTAAAGAGCCGCGCAAAGACGTGAACCCTGACGAGGCAGTGGCGGTTGGTGCTGCGATTCAAGGTGCGGTGCTGTCAGGTGATCGTAAAGACTTGCTGCTTCTGGATGTGACACCACTGTCGCTCGGTATCGAGACGCTGGGTGGCGTGATGACCAAGATGATCAAGAAGAACACCACGATTCCGACCAAGTTCAGTCAGGTGTTCTCCACTGCTGAAGATAACCAGCCAGCCGTGACCATTAAGGTGTACCAGGGCGAGCGCGAAATGGCTTCGGGTAACAAGGCGCTGGGTGAATTCAACCTTGAAGGTATTCCACCGTCACAGCGTGGCATGCCTCAGATCGAAGTGACCTTCGATATCGACGCCAACGGTATCTTGCATGTGTCCGCTAAAGACAAGGCGACTGGCAAGGAGAACAAAATCACCATCAAGGCAAATTCCGGCCTGACTGAGGACGAGATCCAACGCATGGTGCGTGACGCCGAGGCCAATGCTGCCGAAGATCACCGCTTGAAGGAATTAGCCGAGTCGCATAATCAAGGTGATGCGCTGGTGCACTCAACCAAAAAAGCGCTCACCGAGCATGGCGATAAGCTGGAGTCGGGTGAAAAAGAAAAGATTGAGGCAGCGATCAAAGAGCTGGAAGAGACCTTGAAGGGTACCGATAAGGCGGCGATTGATGCCAAGATCGAGGCCTTATCGACGGCGGCACAAAAACTCGGCGAAAAAATGTATGCCGATATGCAGGCGCAGCAAGCGGCGGCGGGTGCAGGTGCTGCTTCGCCTGAAACGGCTACTGCAGGTGCTGGCGCGAAAGCCGCACAAGACGATGTGGTCGATGCCGACTTCAAGGAAGTGAAGGACAAGTAATTACCACTGCGCGCAGCGAGGCTGTGTTGCTTATGCCGGGTCGGGGCGTTTTGTTCCGCCCGGTTTTTTGCTTGGATAGGGTCCGCCCTGTTCGATCGTAGTCAGGATATTCAACCATGGCAAAACGCGATTTTTACGAAACGCTCGGTGTAGCGAAGAACGCTTCGGACGAAGAAATCAAAAAGGCCTATCGCAAGCTCGCCATGAAATACCATCCGGATCGCAACCCGGATAGCAAGCAGGCAGAAGACAAATTCAAAGAGGCGAAAGAGGCCTACGAGATGCTGTCTGATCCGCAAAAGCGAGAAGCCTATGACCGCTTTGGTCACGCCGGTGTAGACCCCAACGTGGGCGGTGCCGGCGGCGCGGGTGCGGGCTTTGGTGGTGGTTTTTCTGATGCCTTCGGCGACATATTCGGCGATATCTTTGGTGGTGGCGGACGCCAGCGCGGTGGCCCGCAGGTGTATCGCGGCGCTGATCTTCGCTACAACCTTGACATCACACTCGAACAAGCAGCGAATGGTTTCGAGACGACGATCCGGGTGCCGTCATGGGATGAGTGTGAGACCTGTCACGGCTCTGGCGCAAAACCGGGTACCTCACCCACCACGTGCGCTACTTGCGGTGGTCATGGCCAGGTGCGTATGCAGCAAGGTTTCTTCAGCATTCAGCAGACCTGTCCGAAGTGTCATGGTTCCGGCAAGGTGATCCCTGATCCTTGTAATCCGTGTAGTGGTTCGGGCCGGGTTAAACGTAATAAAACCCTGGAAGTCAAAATTCCGGCGGGTATTGATGACGGCATGCGGATTCGCTCCACCGGCAATGGCGAGCCTGGCATGAACGGCGGCCCACCGGGCGACTTGTACGTTGAAATTCACATCAAGCAGCACGGCGTGTTTCAGCGTGATGGTGATGACCTGCACTGCGAGATGCCGATCTCATTTGCCAAGGCAGCGCTCGGTGGTGAGATCGAGGTGCCGACGCTGTCGGGTAAAGTGTCGTTCAGCGTGCCTGAAGGTACTCAAAGCGGTAAAACTTTCCGCTTGCGCAGTAAAGGTATTAAAGGCGTTCGCTCCGGATTCCCCGGCGATCTGTTCTGCCACGTTGTGGTCGAGACGCCAGTCAAGCTAACCGACCGTCAAAAAGAATTACTGCGTGACTTTGATCAACTCACCACCGAGGGTGGCGCAAAGCATAGCCCGCAGAGCAGGAGTTGGATGGATAAGGTCAAGGAATTCTTCGAATAAGCGAGAACCCGACTCGCCGTGTTGCGCAATCTGCATACAGATGTGCACATTTCAATTACAACGCGAGATTCCTGACCTCGAGCGCTAGACTCGCCGCTTCCTCAGTCATCTTAGGTCTCAACCATGGTGATGCAAGAAGCGAATGCGCTGTCTGTGCTGAACAAGCCGCTGCAGCGCTTATGGCAAGCAGTGCTGCTCTACCATAAGGGCCGACGAAATAGCGAGCTCGAGCAGTCCATTGTAAGGATTTTGATCGGCGCTATGCTGATGTACTACTTCGAGTACATCAGCGACTCGATCAAGATGGCGACTCCCAGGCTGAGTATCGATCTCTGGCTGGTGGTCGCTTTTTTCTTGTTTGCCTCCGTATCGATTTGCGTGAGTATTTTGCTCAAGCCGACTGAGGTACCGATCCGCCGCGCATTCGCCATTCTGTTAGATACCGGCGCCCTGACGCTATTGCTCACTGTCGGTGGTGTACACGCTGCGCCGCTGTACTTCCTGTATCTCTGGATAATTATTGGTAATGGCTTTCGTTTCGGGCAAAAATATTTACTGATATCGCTACTGTTTACCCAAGTCGGGTTCGGTATTGTTATTTGGGTAGAGCCCTACTGGTCTGCAGAAAAAAATCTTTCTATAGGCCTATGGCTTGGCACGCTGCTGATTTCGATGTACTTCAATCTGCTGGTCGGCCGTTTATTTGCTGCATTAGACCAGGCCAATAGCGCCAACCTGGCAAAGCGCCAGTTCATCTGTGCAGTAAGCCATGTGTTGCGTACACCGTTGAATGCGATCATCGGTATGGTCGATTTATTAAAAAGTACCAAGATCGATCGCGAACAGCGCGACATGCTTGATTGCATGACAACGACCTCGCAGCTCATGCTCTCCCAGATTGAAGATGTGCTTGATTTCTCAAAAATAGAAGCCGGCAAAATGGGTGTCGAGCAAGTAGAGTTTGATCTTTACGCGCTCATAGAAAACATACTGACAGTATTTAGCTATCGAATAGACCCCAAAGCGGTGCGCTTGATACGGCAGATTGATTGTCGTGTGCCTCCCGTGGTGCGTGGTGATCCCCACCACCTTCGGCAAATACTGATTAACTTGCTGGGGAATGCAGTCAAGTTCACCGAGCAAGGCACGATTGCTCTCAGGGTTCGCCTACACACCTTGCGTACCGAGGGTGCCGAGCTATCTTTTGCGATTGAAGATACGGGTATCGGCATACCGGAGCCGGTACAAGGCCAAATCTTTGAGAGTTTCACGCAGGCAGACAGCGCCACTGCCAGGAAATATGGCGGTACCGGGTTAGGAACAACGATATGCAAGCAGCTGGTTGAGCTGATGGGTGGACGCATTGGCTTACGGAGCCGTCCCGGCGTGGGTACCGAGTTTTGGTTTGAGCTTCCGTTTGGTCGGGTTTTGGCAATTGACGATACCTGCCTGCTCAGCCGCGCACCGAGCATGATTATCGACCCTGAAGGTGCTTGCTGGCGTCTCGCCAAAGATTTGGCTTTTCTGGGAAAAGTACTGCCACGAACCGTTCGCGATCTGGATGAGGCTGAGTCGGTACTGACGCATGCGAAGTTACATGGCGCACCGATCTCCATGATCTTTTTGCGTGTTTCGAAGGCCGGCCACGGCGATACGCAGTCTCTCCGTACTTGGATGGCTGAAGCGGTTCGGCGGCTCGTACAGTACGACAGTGATGGCTCATTGATCTTGGTTATGGTGCCAACTGCCGACTTATCGATCGATGAGGCAAACTGCCTTGCGGAGCAGCTAGGATTTTTTACTGTGCTGCCTTTGTTATTTAGCCTGGATCACCTGCGGCATTTACTTCATGCGCAATCAGCCGCACTTATACCTGAGGCTAGATTGCGTCACTCATCGTCAGTAGTCGTGCCCGCGGTTGGCACTGGTAATTCTTTTGTTTTTGAAGAGACATCAGATAGCCTCGGTCAGCATGATGATGGCTTATCGATATTAGTCGTTGAAGATAATCCAACAAACCGTAAAGTTTTACAAAAAATATTACAACGTGCTGGGCATCGCTGCGTACTGGCAAATGATGGCGAAGAGGCGCTGGATATCATCACCACGCGTCATTTCGATGCCATGGTGATCGATATGAATATGCCGAAACTGCCGGGCACCGAGGTCGTTCGTTTTTGCAGAATGATGGGCGGTATTGTCGCCAAGACGCCTATCATCATTTTCTCGGCAAGCGTGACCCAAGATGCGCGCCAAGAGAGTTTCGACGCCGGTGCAGATGCTTTTATCTCAAAGCCAATCGAGGTCGCAAAGTTTTTGAAAACGCTTGATGATTTGGTTGAGCAGCGTCGTGATCATACGAAGCAAGATGATGCCGAATTCGCATTAAACAAATCGGCTGTAGCAAAAGGTAAAACGGAAGCCAGTCAGCTAGTCGCTCGCAATTTGGCAGTCGGTCATCCGGCAACAGGTAATTCAACAACAGAAAGTACAGCAACCAGTAATCCACCAACGGGTAATCCACTCATAGTCGATCCAACATTAGGTACTTCCAAAAGCTTGCCAGAGCTAGTGAATACGGCCCTATCCAATCACACAACAGATAACGTTATATCCGGCATGATGAACAATGATGCGTTGGCGAATATATCTGTAAACAGCTGTGTTTTGGATAAGAAAAAGTTAGGTAACTTGGAGACGATGAGTCAAGACCCGGAATTTGTGAGCGAACTCATTACCGAGTTTATCGATGAAGGCGAGCGCTTGATCGGTAACGTGGGCAAAAGCTTGCAACGATCTGACTTTAGTCATGTCGCCTCATCTATTCATGCCTTGCGCGGTGCCGCCCTCAGTATCGGTGCGGATGCACTCAAGGCGTTTTGTACCCATCTCGAGAAGTTATCGGATGAGCAGCTGTCGGCAAGAAAAGCGGAGATTCACAGACAGCTTGAGTCGCACTTTCAGCAACTTCGGGCTGAATTAGTTTTATATGAACAGAGCCGACGTGGCCAGCGATTAACAGCATCTTGATGGTACTCGGATCACCACAGAGGACCCAGTTCCATCAGGCGTATGCAATCTCTCGAGACAAGATGGATATCCATAACCCCACCGGAGATATTCATCAATGAAAAACCTACTGAACGAAACAACCGAACGGCATCGGCTTCAGATCGAGGCGCTACCTCAGCTGCGATCTATGCTTAGCGGTAATTACTCAAAAGCTTCTTATACCGAGTTTATCCTGCAGCTCTATCCGATCGTTTCAAATTTTTGCCCATTAATGGCTGCAGCAGCTGGCCGATGTGCCGATTGTCATTCATCGCTGCGACATTATTTGTATGAGCATATTCAAGAAGAGCGAGGTCATGAGTCGATGGTGCTGACCGACCTTGATCAGTTGGGCTATCCCTCGGGTGATGTACCGAAACAACGCCCTAGTTCGGCAGTACAAGCCATGCTTGCCTATAACTACTATGCGATCGACCGCATTGACCCACATTCTGTACTGGGTATGATTTACGTGCTTGAGCTTACGTCTGCAGGATACGGCGCCAAGATAGCGCAATCAGTAGCGCAGGCAATTGATCACCCGATCGAACGGGGTTTTACTTTTTCACAATCGCACGCGAGCCTGGATGATGATCATCTTGCTGAACTAAAAGCCTTGATTCAATCGATTGAGGCATCTGATTATCAGCAAAAAATTATTGAAAGCATTGACATGAATTTCTATTTATTAGCCCGGATGATCGGCGCACTTCCCATAGGCTAAAGTATTGTTGCATGTGTTGAGACTGCAGTATCTTTCAGATACGTGTAAATGAGAAAGGCATAAAAATCAATCAGCCCTGTAATTCTTGGGAAGAGTTCCAGGGCTGATTCAGGCGTGTAGAGGGCTGCGGGCGCTATCCCGGTAAAGCAATTCATCAAAGGAAAGCCGAAGAAAGCAAGCTAAGTAAAGCTAAGTAAAGCTAAGGAAAGCAAGTCTAAGAAAGCAAACCTAAGAAAGCAAACCTAGGAAGGCAAACCTAAGCAGCGATTCGCTCGTCCTCTTCAAATTGCTGTGTTGATTCGGTGTAGCGGTAGCCGGCATGCTGAACTGTCTGCGCCTTGAGCAATCGGCTCATCATTCGTAAGTCTTTATCTTGAATTTTCAGTGCGGCATCGACCCACATCGACGCAATATCCGAGAGCTCCTGGTAGCTTATCGGCCAGATATGTTTGCGGCAGTCATAGATAGTACGCATGCCATTGAGCTGGTGATGATGCTTGCGGATCCAGTTTTCTACTGTGCGCTCACCTTCGCCCACGGGCGCCACGATATCAACGACGCCTAATTCAGCCAGCTTTTCTGCAGTATAGATATTGCCACTCAGGAGCATGGTTTCGGCTTCACGTGGGCCGATACGGCGAGCCAAAAAGCTATACGCTCTCATACCAGGAAACAGGTTAAACAGTATTTCAGGAAAGCCGAGCCTTGTACCAGCCTCGGCGATAATCACATCGCTCGCCAGCGCGAATTCAAAGCCGCCGCCCAGCGCATCACCCTGAACGAGCGAGATTGTTACCGTAGAGGCTTCATAGCCTCGAATCCTGGAATAGATGCCATCAACACAATACATCGCATAATTGAGCAAACCTTCGCGATCTTTTTCCCGAATCAAGTTGAGGAACAGCCTCAAGTCGCCGCCAAGATTGAATATCTCCGCTCGCCGCGAGGCAATCACGGAGTAATCAACCGGAACCCACTCATGCCCACATACCGTCTGCCCTTGATGGCTGTGCATCTCGCTAAACAAATGGTGTAGCTCTTCAATCATGTTTTGATTGAAGCAAGGGATACCTATCGGCTTCATGTAAGTCCAGAGCGTGCGGAATCTGGGGTCGTAACTCACATCAACCTGTTGCATCATGCGGCGGGGCCAGGCTGCTGGCGCGGGTGCATCAGAGAGCCGTTTTGCATAGCTGACTTTTTCGGTGGTCATCAACATGGAGTTCTCCTTAATTGGTAGGACTGCAAACATGTCTGCTTGATTTTTCCTAGAACTTTGAGCGATGCTGTTTGGTTTTGCTCAATGTTTTCAAGCGCGATCTCAGTTTAGGAAGTTCGCGCTGCGATTGAATAGCTATTAAGGTTTTTTTTCGAATAGCTAATTTTGCTTGCCTTGAATTTTAATTTTTGAATATCAAAAAAGGTTTTAACTGAGAGCGTGAAATAAGTGATATCGATAGCTGATCGAACAGAAAGCAATGAGGTAGGGTCGGCGGTGTTTTTCAGGCATACTCACTGACAAGCTCTAAAAATTTAAATCAGGAAAGATATGGCGACCAAAAATTCGTTCGACAAGGCGCTCGGCCAGCTAGTAGAAAACAATCGGCAATGGGCTGCGTCCATGCTTGAGCAAGACCCTCAATTTTTTAGCAACTTGGTATCGCAGCAAGCGCCAGAGTATCTTTGGATCGGTTGCTCTGACAGCCGGGTGCCTGCTAACTCAATAGTGGGGCTGGATCCCGGCGAGCTTTTTGTTCATAGAAATGTGGCGAATGTGGTAGTGCATACCGACTTGAATAGCTTGTCGGTGCTTCAGTTCGCGATTGATCTACTCGGTGTAAAGCACGTAATGGTTGTGGGACATTACGGTTGCTCGGGCGTGCATTGTGCGATGGAAGGTAAGCGCGTCGGCCTTGCCGATAACTGGTTACGGCATGTGCAAGATGTTTTTCATAAGCATGCGCATCTTCTCCCAGCAGCCATGCCCGATACGGAGCGGCATAATCGCTTATGCGAGCTCAACGTGATCGAGCAAGTTGTCAATGTGTGTCAGACGACGATAGTGCAGGATGCGTGGGAGCGTGGCCAGGATCTGACCATACACGGCTGGGTCTACAGCTTGGACGATGGTCTGGTGAGAGACCTGGGCATGTCGGTAAGCGCGGCAGACGAGTTGATGCCGCAGTTAAGAGGCTCGCTCGCCCAGTACCAGCGCTGATTACGTCTCGAATTAAAAACTATGATTAAAAACTATGCTCTGCGGAGGGGAAGCTTCCTTGCTTGACTGCGTCAACATAGGCGCGGATTGCGGCTGCGACGCTGGTTTGTCCATGCATGAAGTCGCGCACAAATTTCGGGCGACGCCCCGGGAACGCGCCCAGCATATCGTGCATCACCAGTACCTGGCCTGAGCAATCCACGCCAGCACCAATACCGATGGTGGGTATCGACAACGTCGAGCTTACCTCGGCGGCTAACTTGGCGGGTATCGCCTCCAGTACCAGCATGGCGGCGCCGGCACTTTGCAATGCGAGCGCGTCTGCGATCAGCTGTTGCGCGTCTGCTTCGCTGCGTGCCTGCACCCGGAAACCACCGAGTTGATGTACCGACTGCGGCGTCAGGCCGAGATGCGCACAGACCGGAATACCGCGCTCAACCAGCATCCTCACCGTCGCTTGCAACCAGGCGCCACCTTCAAGTTTTACCATTTCAGCGCCGGCGCGCATCAGCACCGTAGCGCTATCCAATGCTTGCTGCGCGCTGTGATAGCTACCAAACGGCATATCAGCAATCAATAATGGCAGCCGCGTGCCACGTGCCACGCAGTCGGTGTGGTACGCAATGTGATCGAGTGTGACGGGTAAAGTTGTAGCGTGTCCTTGCACCACCATGCCCATGGAATCACCAACCAGCAAGGCATCGACACCGCACTGGTCCATCAGCGCCGCAAAGCTGGCGTCATAGCAAGTCAGCATGGCGATTTTTTCACCGCTGACGCGCATTTTCTCTAGCAGGGTGAGCGTGACTTTAGGTAGTGCTGAGCCAGCAGCATTCGACATGACTACTCTCCACGGTTGAAGAATTCGCGCTTACCGCGCATGCCGGCGATACGCTCTAGCAGCAGCGCAAAATCATCGCTGCGCTCGATCGGGTTGAGATGTTCGGCATTCACTATCAATAAAGGCGACGTATCGTAGTGATGAAAGAAGCGGCTATAGCTTTCGCATAAGCGCTGCAGATAAGATTCCGATATGCCTGATTCCATCGGGATACCCCGGCGACGGATACGCTCTGCCAGCGTTGATGGCGCGGCCTGCAAATAAATCACTAAATCCGGGCGTGGTGATTGCTGGGTCAGATGATCGAACATCTGACGGTATAGATTCAGCTCATCATCTGCCAGCGTCAGTGTTGCAAAAATTGGGTCTTTTTCCAGCAGGAAGTCGGATACTACCGGCGCCGAAAACAAATCTGTTTGCGCCAAGTCGCGAAGCTGGTGCATACGCTGGAACAAAAAGAACATTTGCGTTGGCAGCGCGTAGCGGGTTGAGTCGCGGTAGAAGCGCTCCAGAAAAGGATTTTCCTGTGGCTGCTCAAGCAGCGGCTGCGCGCCGGTCTCAGTGGCGATACGACGCGCAAGACTCGTCTTGCCGACACCAATCGGCCCCTCCACAACGATATATCGGTATTTTGACAAACTCATAGAGATCGATGATACGACATGCCTGGCGTACTCGTTAACCACAACCGCTACCCGTAACCACTATCTGCAACCACTATCTGCAACCACTATCTGCAACCACTATCTGCAAGTACTGCCTGCAAGTACTGCCTGCAAGTACTGCCTGCAATCACCACCCGCAATCACCACCCGCAATCACCACCCGCAAGTACTATCCCCAAACCGGTATATCGCTAAAGGTAGTCAGAGCACCGATATTAATTTTTCAATCGGCTGATCACGCACATGTGCCAGTAGTGGTTCGATCTGCCCCAGACCCGGGATTGCCAAGTGCGGATTCAGCTCATGCAGCGGTAGCAGCACAAACGCACGGTTGCCCATGCGCGGGTGAGGTACCTCGAGCGCGCTGTCCTGAATGATGGATTGGCCAAACACGAGTAGGTCCAGGTCGAGCGTGCGCGGCGCATTGCGAAAAGGTCTCGCTCGACCAAAATCTAGCTCGATGCGCTGTAGCTCCCGCAGCAGTTGGTGCGCGTCCAGCGTCGTGTCTAGCTGCACAGCGGCATTGACAAAGTCATCCCCGGTTGCATCAATCGGTGCGCTACGGTAAAGCGACGAGCAGCGGACAAGCCGGGTGTCGGGCAGCTCACTGAGCAGCTGAATAGCGCTGCGTACCGATGCCGCAGCATCGCCTAAATTCGCGCCCAGGCCAACATAGGCATGTACCCCTTGGCTCATTCCTGATGGCCTTTGGCGGAAGACCCATTGCTGCTCTCTGAGCCGGCTTTTGCTCGCCCCCGACCACCGCGACGCCGGCGCCGCTTGCCGGCAGGCTGATCAGTTTCTACCGGCTTGCGTGATAGCAGCACTTCACGCTTAGGACCGTCAGCGGCCATGAAATCTGTCCACCACTCACCCAACTCGGATTCAATCTCACCAGAGGCGCAGCGCAGCAGTAAAAAATCGTAGCCAGCGCGTAGCCGGGGGTGCTCAAGTAGTTTGTAAGGCGACTTACCGATACGCCGATCGAAGCGCGGCTGCATCGCCCAAATGTCGCGCATATCGGTGGCAATGCGACGCTGAATCGCCAACTGCTCAGTTTGACCATCAAGTACATCATCAGCAGCCAAATGCAGCGCTGGAATCGGCGCCTCACCGGCAGCTTTGTAGGCATTCCATCGTTCCAGCACTTGATGCCATAGCAGCGACGCAAACAAGAAGCCAGGTGACACCGGCTTACCCTCGCGCACGCGCTCATCTGTGTTGCGCAGCGCAAGCGTTACAAACCGCTCACCGAGTGGCTGCTCCAGCACCACGTCGAGCAAGGGTAGCAGGCCATGATGCAGCCCCTGCTTGCGTAATTGCTGCAAGCAGGCCATCGCGTGGCCACTCATGAGCAGCTTGAGCATTTCATCGAATACACGTGCTGCCGGCACGTTATTGATCAGCGGCGCCATCACCTTGATCGGTGAACGCGTCGGTGCAGCGATGGCGAATCCGAGTTTGGCCGAGAAACGCACCACGCGCAGCATCCGTACCGGGTCTTCGCGATAGCGCGACTCCGGCAGGCCGATAATACGCATGGTCTTGCTGCGAATATCTTTCATGCCGCCGTGGTAGTCCAGTACCTGCTCACGCGCCGGGTCGTAGTACATGGCATTTACCGTGAAGTCGCGGCGCTCGGCATCTTCATGCTGCTCACCAAAGGTGTTATCACGCAGTACGCGGCCGTGCGCGTCTTTGGGTGCTTCGTCGGTTGATGCGCCGCGAAAGGTAGTGACCTCGATCAGATCCTGGCCGAACATCACGTGCACGATCTGAAATCGCCGGCCAATGATGAAGGCACGCCGGAATAATCGCTTAACCTCTTCCGGCATCGCATTAGTCGCGACATCGAAATCTTTTGGGCGAAATCCCAGTAGCAGATCACGTACTGCGCCGCCGACGATAAAGGCCTTGAACCCGGCGTCTTGCAAGGTCTGAGTGACCCGTATCGCATTCGGCGAGACATCATTCAGCGCGATACCGTGCGCTGATTTCTCGTAGACCTTGGGCTTGACCTTGCCGGGGCTGTCAGACCCGGCACCAAGGATGCGACGAATCAATTTTCTGATCATGTCTCTGCCGGAAAAAGCTGCATCATCGGCCAGCCACATTGCTCGGCATGGCGTGCCAAAGCGGCATTCGGATTGGTTGCAACCGGGTGGGTTACCGCAGACAGTAGCGGGATATCATTTTGCGAGTCGCTATAAAAAGTGCTGCGCTCAAAATCGCTGAGTGTTTTGCCGAGTGAGCCTAGCCATTGCTGAAGATTCGTGACTTTACCAGCGCCAAATGGTGGGTTGCCGATTAATCGTCCGGTAATCTCGCCGTCCGGGCCGAGCTCGGGTTCGGCCGCGATCAGATGCTCGACACCGAAAGCCTGCGCGATTGGTCCGGTAACAAAGCGATTGGTCGCCGTGATGATTACCATCAGATCGCCTTGTTGACGATGTGATTCCACCAAATCACGCGCATTGTTGTGGATAGCAGGCTGTATGACGTCCTGCATGAATTGTTGGTGCCAAAGATCCAGCTGCGTGCGTGGAAAGCGTTTCAGCGTGCCGAAAGCGAACTCCAGGTACGCCACCGGATCAAGTGTTCCGGCGACATATTGCTGATAAAACGCGTCATTACGCGCCGTAAATGCTTCCCGCTCAACCGCTCCCACCCGACACAAGAATTGTCCCCACTCGTAGTCGGAATCGATCGGAAGCAAGGTGTTATCAAGATCAAATAGCGTGAGGTTCATGGCTCAGTCGTGTAGTCGCTGGTTTGCAGAAGCTCGCGAAGCAGCGGCAGCGTAATCGGGCGCTGTGTCTCAAGTGAGTAGCGATCAAGCGCGTCAAGCATGGTCGATAGTGATTGCATGTCGCGCCGAAAATGCGTCAGCAGGTAAGGCACCACACCTGCGGACAGTGACAAGCCGCGCGCTGCTGCAGATTTACTGAGTGCGTCGACTTTTTCCTCATCCGACAAACCATGAACCTGGTACACCAAGCCCCAGCCCAGCCGGGTACGAAGGTCCTCGCGTAGTGCTAATTGCAGCGGCGCGTGTCTTGCGCTGAGAATCAGCACGCTACCGTTTTCACGTACCTGATTAATCAGATGGAACAGCGCTTGCTGTTGCGCGGGATCCAGCTGATCGCAATTATCAACCAGATAAAGCCGATGGTCCGCCGACCAAAGCAAACGCTCGGGCGGGCTGGATGGTGTCAGCAGCATTGCACCAGTATGCGCGCCAAGCGCGTGCAGCAGATGCGATTTGCCGGCGCCGGCTTCGCCCCAGATCAGTAATTGCTGGGTGCTTGAACTGCCGGCAGCTGTTTGGGAAATCTGACGCAGTAGCGACGCCAGCTCCTGATTTCTACCGACTACAAAGCTGTCCAGTGTCTGCGGTCGTATTGCGCCCCAATCGAGCAGTAATTGCTTCATGGCTGATTATAAAAATGACTGCTCAGGTAGTGACGCCGCAAACGCCCAAAAGCAACCGACAGAATCGCCGACGCGGGTAATGCCAACAGCACACCTACAAACCCAAACAGCTGGCCGAACGCCAGCAGCGCAAAGATCACGACCAATGGATGCAAGCCGATACGCTCGCCTACCAGGCGCGGAGTGAGCAGGAAACTCTCCAGAAACTGACCAACGCCGTAAATCACGGCGACCGCCATCAAGCCTTCCCAAGCTTCAAACTGTAATAGAGCGGCGATGACGGCGAGTACTAATCCAAGACCAAAGCCCACATACGGAATAAACACCAGCAGGCCTGTCAGCATACCCACCGGCAGCGCGACATCGAAGCCCGCCAGCGTCAGCGCGCTGGAGTAATACGCTGCCAACAAGAACATCACCAGTAATTGTCCGCGCAGATACTGCGCCAGCAAAGTATCAGTCTCTACCGCCATCTCAGCGACGAGCACTGACCATCGTCGCGGTACGGTCTCGCTGACGCGTCGGATCACGCGATGCCAATCCAGCAGCAGGTAGAACAGAACAATAGGAATCAGAAACAGCGTACCGACCCAGGCGATCAATGCGCTGCCGCCGATACGTAGCCAGTTCAGCAAAGCCGTTGCCGAGCCGTCACCCGCGGCGAGCTTGGCGGCGATAGCTTTCTGAAGCGCGATCAGGTCGAGTCGGCCACCGACACCCCATTGCCGTAGTGTCGGACCGAAAGCCGCGTCTATGCGCGACAACAGGGCCGGCAGCCGCTCGCGTAATACAGGTAGCTCTTCTGCCAGGATGGGCAGCACGATAAGCGCCAGTGCCGTGACCACAACGAACACCGACAGCATGGCCAGCAGTACCGCGACGACCCTTGGCAAGCCACGCTGGTGCATCCAGTCGACACCCGGATTCAGCACATAGCCAATGATGAACGCCGCCACAAACGGCGTCAGCACCGGGGTCAGCAGCCACAGCAGGGCAAGAAACCCAAGACTGATCGACAACCACAGCAGATTTTGGCGGGATTCGGGCCCGATCAGGGGGTTCATTAGCGCGATTGGCGGGGCTGGTTTGATAAAATGAGGAGCCCCGTAGGTCTTGTCATCAGGGCAAGCACTGATTCTACCGTTTCCTCAGCCTATCCCGCCTATCCTTTTATGTCTTCCCCTTCCCAGGTTTCACTCTCGTACCGCGACGCCGGTGTTGATATTGATGCTGGCGATGCGCTGGTTGAAGCGATCAAACCCTTTGCCAAGCGCACCATGCGCGAGGGAGTGCTCGCGGGTATCGGCGGCTTCGGCGCGCTATTCGAGGTGAGCAAGAAGTTCAAAGAACCCGTGCTGGTGGCGGGTACGGATGGTGTGGGCACCAAGCTGAAGCTGGCGTTTCATCTCAATCGCCATGACACCGTGGGCATCGATCTGGTCGCGATGAGTGTCAACGATATTCTGGTGCAGGGCGCCGAGCCGCTGTTCTTCCTTGACTATTTTGCCTGTGGGCGGCTGGATGTGGCGGCTGCGACCGACGTCATCAAAGGCATTGCCCAAGGCTGCGAACAGGCCGGCTGCGCACTGATTGGTGGCGAAACCGCCGAGATGCCGAGCATGTATCCGGACGGTGAGTATGACCTTGCTGGTTTCGCCGTCGGTGCCGTTGAAAAATCAAAGATCATCGACGGCAGCAAAATTACGCCAGGTGATGTGGTGTTGGGGCTAGCCTCGTCCGGTGCGCATTCGAATGGTTATTCGTTGGTACGTAAAATTCTCGAGGTAGCCAAGCCTGACTTGAGCGCTGATTTTCATGGCCGACCGCTCGCTGATGTCTTGCTCGCGCCGACGCGTATCTATGTCAAGCCCTTGCTATCGCTGATGAACACACTGGATGTTCACGGCCTGGTACACATCACTGGCGGTGGCCTGGTCGAAAACATTCCGCGTGTATTACAACCGCATCTCACCGCCGAGTTGCAGCGCGACGCGTGGACCATGCCGCCTTTATTCTCCTGGCTTCAGCAATACGGCGGTGTCGCCGATGATGAAATGCATCGTGTTTTTAACTGCGGTATCGGCATGACCGTGATTGTGTCGAAACAGAACGCAGATACCGCAGAGGCTGGGTTGAAGCGACTCGGTGAGACGGTGTACCGCATCGGCACCATTCGCGAACGTCAGGGCGACGAGGCGCAAACGATCGTCATCTGACCCGCCGCGGTTAGAGCGTAGAGTTGTACTTTACTGAAGCGCGCGGCTAATTCCATAGCTTAAGCCATGCCTTCAGGTACACCTACAGCCATACCTCTAGTTGCACCGAACCACGCTGCACTACAGTTGCCGTTACTGCGGCTGACCGCGCTGATCTTGTTGTGCCAGGGTTTGTAGCTGCGTTGTCTTTAATTCACCCTTGGTCACGCTATTCGGCGGCTGCACACGAACGGGCTGATTGTGATTGGCCGCACTCGACAATACGTTGGCCTCGGTATTCAGCGCAGCATTCCACACCGGGTCAGGGATACCTTCAAATACCTGCTTCAACTGCTGGCCCCAAGTCGAACGGATCATTTGAAAATACTGATTGCGCTCATCGACTGTTACGAAGCGGCCAACGGATAAGGCATCTTTTTCATACACCAGCAAATCCAGCGGGAAGCCCACCGAGATATTCGAGCGCAGTGTTGAATCCATCGATACCAGCGCGCACTTGGCGGCTTCATCAAGCGGTGTGGTGGGTGTGATCACCCGATCAATAATCGGCTTGCCGTATTTTGCTTCGCCAATCTGGAAATAGGGGTTTTCGTCGTGAGACTCGATGAAATTACCTGCGGCGTACATCTGGAACAGACGGCAGCGCTCGCCTTTGATCTGCCCACCGAAAATCATGCTGACATTGAAGTCGATGCCGAATTGCTCGAGTGACTTGGCATCACGCTTATGCACCGTACGGATCGCATCACCAACAATCTGCGCCGCTTCATACATGGATGTAGCGCTCCAGATGCTGGTGCCATCGGCGGACAAATGTTCCGCAACGGTCTGCCGGATCGACTGAGAAATGGACAGGTTACCTGCTGTCATCAGTACCATCATCCGATCGCCCGGATTTTCGAAAACTGATAGCTTGCGAAAGGTGCCAATATGGTCAACACCGGCATTGGTGCGTGAGTCTGATAAAAATACCAGCCCGGCGTTCAGACGCATAGCGACGCAATAGGTCATTTCACATACTCACTTTCTTAGGGTGACGTCGACATGTACCGTCATCTGCTCATCACTGCCGCCGCGCCGCATGCCGCGCACCGGCGCTACTGATTCATAATCTCGGCCCACCGCAAGCCGGCAGTAATCGGCGGTCTGCAAACACGCGTGCGTGACATCAATACTGACCCAGCCGCTGTAGTCCGCATCCTCGACCCAGACATCGACCCAGGCATGGCTTGCGCTGTGCTCAACCTCTCCGGGATAAATATAGCCTGAGACGTAGCGCACCGGCAGGCTGACGCTATGGCAGCAGGCGATGAATAGATGCGCATGATCTTGGCACACACCGAGCCCAAGCCGGAGCGCGTCATCAGCGCTACTCGAAATGGCGGTCGCACCTGATTGATAGCCCACGGCATCGCAGATCGCTGCAGCCAGCGCAAGTGCTTGAGAGGTGCTTGCGCTCGTACCGCTCAAAGCCCGAGCGGCGAAGGCGCGTACGGCCTCGGTGGGCTCGGTCAGGCGCGTTGGCACCGTGAACACAGGTAGCTGCAAACTCATTTTTTCACGTATGCGGCCTTGCGTTGGCGCTTGTATTTCTACATGACCCACCGCCGTGATACGTACCTCTCTAAGCGGCGTGCATAGCGTGACGATGTCGCTGGCATTGCCAAATGCGTTATGCGTTTGACGTCGTTTACCTGGTGTGGTGATGGTCCAGTCCAGCGTGCGCTGCAGCGGCTCGGCGCGGGGCGTCATATGCAAGCGCTGTATCGAGTACACCGCCGGTGATTCATAGCGATACACCGTCTCATGATGTATCGATAGCGTGACAAAACTCATGCCGCCAAGGGTACCAGAAAGTCGTGGCTGACTCGGTTACCCAGCTCGTACACTTGCTCGAGAAACTCGGTCAAGTAGTCGTGAAGGCCGCGCTGCATGATGTCGTCGATGCTATTGAAGCGTAAGCCTGCGTGTAAACGCCCTGCAAAACGCTCGGTCTCGCGTGACACATCATTGCGCACCTGCTCCAGATTATTCACGACCTCCGTCAAGCAAGCCATTAATGAGCGCGGCATCTCACCGCGCAAGATGAGTAGCTCTGCGACGCGCTCGGGCGTGATCACGTCGCGATACGTCTTGCGATAAGTTTCGAACGCTGACACCGAACGCAGCACAGCAGCCCAGTGGTAGTAATCCATCTCGCTGGCCGTCAGTTGCTCGCCATCGGCACCGTGAAACTTTACATCTAGTAGCCGCGCCGTATTGTCTGCACGCTCAAGAAAGGTGCCTAGTCGAATGAAATAAAACGCTTCATCTTTCAGCATGGTGCCAATCGTCACGCCTCGCGACAGATGCGAGCGATGTTTGACCCACTCGAAAAATTCCGAGGGATCGCGGTCCAGCATGCCGTCTTTCAGCAAGCTGGCCATTTCCAGCCAGGTGGTGTTTTGTGTTTCCCACACTTCGGTGGTGAGTGTGCCGCGCACCGCGCGCGCGTTTTCGCGCGCACTTGTCAGACAAGACACGATCGATGAAGGATTCATCGGATCGCACACCATGAAGTCGAGCACATCTTTACGGCTGAGGATGCCGTACTTAGCGTCGAATGCGGGCAATAGCTCAGAAATGCCGAGTAAAGCGCGCCAGCTTTGTTCCGCAGCTTCGACTGACTGCGGCAGCAATTGCGTTTGAATGTTCACGTCGAGCATTCGCGCGGTGTTCTCTGCGCGCTCGGTATAGCGTGCCATCCAGAACAAATGGTCTGCTGTACGACTTAACATGGGCTATTGCCTTGACATTCAAGCGCGCAGCAAACACCGCCGGCAGTGTTTTGGCTTCGGCCGGGCTTTACGCCCTTAACGTTCGCTTTGCTCACGTTAGCCTGCGCCGCAATCGCGCGAGCACGATTGTCTGCGCGCTCGGTGTAGCGTGCCATCCAGAACAAATGGTCTGCTGTGCGACTTAGCATGTCATCGCTCCAATACCCAGGTATCTTTGGTACCGCCACCCTGCGAAGAATTGACGACCAGCGAGCCTTCTTTCAGTGCCACTCGGGTAAGACCGCCCGGCACCATGGTGACGGTCTTGCCCGACAACACAAACGGACGCAGATCGATATGGCGTGGCGCGATCCCCGATCCAACATAGGTTGGGCAAACGGATAGTGCGAGCGTTGGCTGAGCGATATAGCCATCGGGCTTGGCGATGAGTCGCTGCCGAAAATCTTCAATCTCTGGACGTGTCGATGCGGGGCCCACCAGCATGCCGTAGCCACCTGCGCCATGCACCTCCTTGACCACGAGTTGATCGAGATGCTCGAGGGTGTACTGCAAATCTTCTTTTTTTCTGCACTGCCAGGTCGGCACGTTGTTCAGTATCGGCTGTTCCAACAAATAGAAACGGATCATGTCCGGCACAAACGGGTAGATGGACTTGTCGTCTGCAACACCGGTACCGATAGCATTCGATAGTGTGACCCGGCCAGCGCGGTAGACAGATAACAGCCCCGCTACACCAAGTGAAGAATCCGAGCGGAATACCAGCGGATCAAGGAAGTCGTCATCAATGCGGCGGTAGATCACATCAACACGCTTGGGGCCGCGTGTGGTCCGCATGAAGACGTAGCCATCATCGACAAACAGATCCTGGCCTTCTACCAGCTCTATGCCCATCTGTTGCGCCAGAAATGCGTGCTCGAAATAGGCCGAGTTGTACATGCCCGGCGTCATTAACACCACGGTGGGGTCATCGACGCCTGGCGGCGCAACTGATCGCAGCATGTCGAGCAGCAGATCAGGGTAATGCGCGACCGGTGCTACTTTGTGATGAGCGAATAGTTCCGGAAACAAGCGCATCATCATCTTGCGGTCTTCGAGCATGTAAGACACGCCGGAAGGCACACGCAAGTTATCTTCAAGGACGTAGAATTCGCCCTCACCAGCACGCACGATATCGATGCCAGCAATATGGGCGTAGATATCACTGGTGACGCTGATGCCTTGCATCTCGGGACGGTACTGTGCATTACGAAACACCTGCTCAGCAGGCATCACGCCAGCGCGCACGATATGTTGTTCGTGATAGATATCGTGAATGAACAGATTGAGCGCTTGCACACGCTGGCGCAAGCCTCGTTGCAGTGTTTCCCATTCGGCAGCCGGGATAATACGCGGGATGATGTCAAAAGGAATTAGTCGTTCAGTGCCTGCCTCGCTGCCATACACCGCGAAGGTGATGCCAACGCGCCGAAACATGAGATCGGCTTCGACACGTTTGCGTGCAACGATGTCAGCCGGCTGTTCAGCCAGCCAGCGGTCAAAGCCCTGATAGTGCGGACGCGTGTTAGCGCCGCTCTCATCAAACATTTCGTTGAAAAACCGGGCCATGCTTTCCGCATCCTGATCTTGTGTAATCAGGCTACGCAATCAAGAAGCATGCCAGTCGGCTTTTATCAGGGTGCGCGCAACTGATCCACCAGCGCCAACTGTCGCTCGCTCGGTGCCGGCGTCAGCAGGGTGACGACCACCATCGCGGTGAAGCCCGCCGGCACGCCGAAGATACCTGCCGATACCGAGGCAATGTGAAACCACTGATGAGCCGCGCTACCACCAAACGCCGGACTGGTTTGCACCAAATAGATCGCGCACACTAAAAATCCGACCAACATTCCGGCGATTGCCCCTTGTTGGTTCGCGCGTTTCCAAAAAATGCCCAAAACTAGTGCAGGAAAGAGCGTTGACGCGGCAAGTGAAAACGCAGCACTCACCATCGAGAGAATATCCCCCGAACGAAATGACGCCACATACGCCGCCAGAAGTGCCACCACCAGCAGCAGTAGTTTGGAGGCGGTCACGCGTCGCTGTGCTGAGGCGCGCGGGTTGATCATCTTGAAATAGGTGTCGTGCGAGAGCGCGCTGGCAATCGTCAGCAGCAGGCCATCGGCAGTCGACAAGGCTGCTGCTAACGCACCGGCGGCGATGAGTGCCGACATCACATACGGTAGCCCTGCGATTTCCGGTGTGGCCAACACGATCATGTCGCCATCGATGAGTATTTCGCCGAACTGCACTAAGCCGTCGGCGTTGATGTCAGTGATACTGATCATCGGCTTGTCACGATCGATGCCGGCCCAGTAGCTTACCCACGAAGGTAAATTAGCGTAGTCGCTTCCCACTAAAGTAGTAATAATTTCGTACCTGACCAGTACTGCCAGCGCAGGCAGCGCGGTGTACAGCAATAAAATAAACACGAGTGCCCAGAACACCGAGCTACGCGCTGCTGGCACTGAGCGCGTAGTAGAAGATCGCACAAGCACGTGCGGTAAAGCAGCAGTACCCAGCATCAAACAAAACACCAGCGCCAGAAAATTATTGCGTTGAATATCTGAAGAGACTTGCGCGCTGCCGGCAAAAGCTTGCGCATGAGGCTGCAGCGGCTGAGCTCGTGCTAACGCCTCTTCGCGCTGGCGTTCCCACAACCGGCGAGCGGCGTCTGGGCTTTTGGGGTAGTCGGCCAGCGCGCGATTCGCCGCTTTGATATTGATGAGTGAGGCGTTACTGGTTTGCAGATCCTGTAATCGTTTGCGCGCCTCGGCGCGCCCCGCATCCCACGAACGGGGTAGATCCGCGATTCTCGCTTCAAGCAGTTGTGCACGCTTGAGATACATCTTGCGGACTTGTTGCTCGCTGTCTTTTTCAGTGAGTGCTTGTTCTTGTTTAGCGAGTCGCTCAAGCGCAGTGCCATAGGCAATTTGCGGCAGCGGGATACCGGTTTGCTTGAGCGCGAGCCAAGACACCGGAATCATGAACGCGATGACGATAATCACGTATTGCGCGATCTGTGTCAGCGTGATCGCGCGCATACCACCCAGAAAAGAGCACACCAGCATACTCGCCAAGCCTAAAAAAATGCCGACCGAAAAATCAATTCCGGTAAAGCGTGAGGTGATCAGCCCGACACCGTAGATTTGCGCTACGACATAGGTAAAAGAAATGATCAGCGTGGCGATCACGGCGATAGCGCGCACGGCGCCCGCACCCTCGGTGCCTGCGTAACGGGCTGCCAGGTAATCCGGTACGGTGTACTGACCGAGTCGCCGCACGTAAGGTGCGATCAGTAGCGCGATCAGACAGAAGCCGCCGGTCCAGCCGAGGATATAGGCCAGACCATCGAAACCGTGAAGGTACAAGCCGCCGGCCAGTCCGATGAAACTCGCGGTGGAGATCCAGTCTGCAGCGGTCGCCATGCCATTGAATACCGGCGGGATACGCCGGCCAGCCACATAGTATTCATCGACATCCGAGGTACGGCTGAACACGCCGATGGCTGCGTAAACCACAATCGTGCTGAACAAGAACAAGTAGCCTAACCAGAAGCGTGGAAAGCCTTCGTGCTCGAGAATGGCCAGTGACGCGAGCAGCGCGCAGAAGCCTGCGGTATAGAGCCAGAAATAGCGCCGCAGCGGGCGAGATAATAGATCAGCGCTCATGCTCGCTGGGTTGATGGTCGCTTGCCTCAAGCCGCTGCATGACCCAAGCGTAGATTCCCACAATCGCGAGATAGACCAAGGTCGCGCCTTGCGATGCGAAGTAATAGTGCAGTGGCCAACCCCACACCGATACCGTAGATAGCGGACGCGCAAACACGACAACCACAATCGTGGTCAGCAGCCAGACTACCAGCAGCCCCAGTGTCAACGCCTGCGCCCGGCGCCAGCGGCGTTCATGGCCGGCGCTCATGGCGCGTCATCATCCTTGGCTGCGCTGCCCATTCGGAAGCTGATGCGGAACAGGCAGCCGGGAAAACGCGGGTCTGTGCTGCGCGGGTTGCTGAAGATATCCACTTCGGCATCATGCCGTAGCGCGATTTCGCGCACAATCGCAAGGCCCAGGCCACTGCCTTCGCTCTCGCTGCCGAGAATTCGGTAAAAGCGATCAAACACCAAATCGCGCTCGGATGCGGCGATACCCGGGCCGTTATCTTCGACTTCAATAATCGCCAGCGCGCGTGATTCTTCACGACGAACTCTGACCGTTACGCTGCCGCGCGGCTGCGTGTAAAGCAGCGCATTATCGATCAAGTTATTCAGCATCTCGCGCAGCATGGTTGCGTTGCCAGCGATGACAAGATTCATCTCGTCTGCCTCGAACCCCAAGTCGATATCGCGCGCTTGTGCGTTGCCGAACCAGTCGTGAACGGTACTGCGCGCCAGCAGCGCCAACTCGACGCTTTGCAGCGGTGTAGAGTGCGGCGAATCATTCTCGGCGCGCGCCAGCGCCAGAAGCTGATTGACCAGGCGCGTGGCAGACGCCGAGCTTTTCGCAAGTTGCTCAAGCGAGCGCTGAATCTCTTCGCGTGCGTCTTGGCGCAGTGCCAGCTCGGATTGCATCCGCATACCTGCCAGCGGGGTTTTCATCTGGTGCGCGGCGTCAGCAATAAATCGCTTCTGCGACTGAATACTCTGCGCCAGACGGGCCAGCATCTCGTTCAACGAGCGCACCAGCGGCGATATCTCCTCCGGCACGCTGCGCGAGTCTATCGGCGATAAATCATCGGGTCGTCGAGCGCGGATATTTTCCTGCAGCGTGGTTAACGGCGATAAGCCGCGTGACAATGCAAACCATAACAATGCGATTGCAATCGGCAGAATGATAAATTCCGGCAGTATCACGCCTTTGATGATCTGGTTGGCAAGCATACGCCGCTTCTCGGTGGTCTCGGCCATTTGTACCAGCGCGTAGCGTGGTGCTGCGATCGCTTGCTCGGGGTTGCCGCCTGGCTGCAGATTGACATAGGTGTAGGCAATACGTACCTCGGCATTACGCATCTGCCCGTCGCGCATCATGACTGCCCACGGCACGGGTACTTCTTCATCCTCCGGTAATGGAACATCGCTATCGCCGGTGATCAGCTCGCGCTTTGGTCCGCTGACCTGAAAATAGACATTGTCGACATCATCGGCGCGCAAAATGTCGCGCGCCGCAAACGGTAGCTGCGCGCTCAAATCACCGTTCATCTCTTTCACTTGCTGCGCGAGTACAGTTACGCGGTCTTCCAGCGAGCGATCAAATGGTTCGTTGGCGATCGATTTTGCAGCAAGATAGGTGACGCCAATCGAGAGCGGCCACAGCAGCAGCAGCGGCATCAGCAACCAATCGAGGATGTCGCCAAACAGAGAGCGCGGATTAGCCGGCTGCTCGCTGGCTGGCGTTGTATGCGCGATGGGCGCTTTCGCCTGATCGGCTTGCACGGTGCGGTTCAGGCGTGGCCAGCGTTATTCGCCGCTGCCGAGGCGGCGTTGAATTTTTCCAGGCAGTAGCCAAGACCGCGCACGGTGGCGATACGAACACCGTCGCTCTCGATTTTTTTGCGCAGCCTGTGCACATAAACCTCGATCGCATTGTTGCTGACTTCCTCGCCCCATTCGCACAGGTGATCGACCAGCTGTTCTTTCGATACAAGGCGACCACTGCGCTTCAATAACACCTCAAGCAAGCCAAGCTCGCGCGCGGAAAGATCAATCATCTGATCATGAAGGTAAGCGATGCGGCCCACCTGATCAAATGACAGCGGGCCGTGCCGGATCACAGTCGGACCACCGCCCACGCCACGACGGGTTAACGCTCTGACCCGCGCCTCCAGTTCCGACAACGCGAACGGCTTGGCCATGTAGTCATCGGCACCAAGGTCGAGTCCTTTCACGCGCTGATCGACCGAGTCATTCGCGGTCAAAATCAATACCGGCAATAGCGACTCACGCGCCCGCAAGCGCCGAAGCACTTCGAGACCCGGCATCTTTGGCAGATCCAGATCAAGAATCAACAGATCGAAGTCTTGTGTCGACAGCACACTGTCGGCTGCCTCGCCGTTGTTCACGCAATCGGTGACATAGCCGGACTGTCGCAAGGATCGGGTCAGTCCGTCGGCGAGCACACTGTCATCTTCAGCAAGCAGGATGCGCATAGCGGTGGGTGAGGGTTGGTTGAGCTGCCGAATCTATCGCCGGCTTGTTTCAGTCTATTGGGTTTGGAAGTTGCCAGCAACCAAGCGGCAGCCCGGCCCGGCGCCGGCCTTGTCAATCCGATAAGTCGGGAAAAATCTTCTTGCACTTTTTACTGGAGTTTTATACAGTACTGTCCAGTTTCCACTGTACTGAGAGAACAAGCATGGACGAGAAAAAATTCGGTAATGCCGAGAAGGCTAAGGCCCTGAGCGCTGCCTTGGCCCAGATCGAGAAGCAGTTCGGCAAGGGTTCGGTCATGCGGATGGATGGCGCGGTGGCCGAGGAAGTTCAGGTAGTGTCTACAGGCTCGCTGGGACTGGATGTCGCCTTGGGCGTAGGCGGTTTGCCGCGTGGTCGCGTGATTGAAATTTACGGCCCTGAATCATCCGGCAAAACCACCATGACCCTGCAAGTCATCGCCGAGATGCAAAAGCTGGGCGGTACCTGTGCCTTTATCGACGCCGAGCACGCTCTCGATACCGTGTACGCGCAAAAGCTCGGTGTCAATCTTGAAGATTTACTGATCTCTCAGCCGGATACCGGCGAGCAGGCGCTTGAGATTACCGATGCCTTGGTGCGTTCGGGTGCGGTGGATTTGGTCGTGATCGACTCGGTAGCTGCCCTCACGCCGCGCGCCGAAATCGAGGGCGACATGGGCGATTCGCTGCCAGGTTTGCAGGCGCGCCTGATGTCGCAGGCGCTGCGCAAGCTCACAGGCTCCATCAGCCGCACTAACACCATGGTGATTTTCATCAACCAGATCCGGATGAAAATTGGTGTCATGTTCGGTAATCCGGAAACCACCACCGGTGGTAACGCGCTGAAGTTTTATGCCTCGGTGCGGATGGATATCCGCCGCACTGGCTCCATCAAGTCCGCTGATGAGGTCATCGGCAACGAGACCAAAGTCAAGGTTGTGAAGAACAAGGTCGCGCCCCCATTCAGAGAGGCTCACTTCGATATTTTGTATGGCGAGGGCACCTCGCGCGAGGGCGAGATCATCGATCTCGGCGTAGAGGCCAAGATTGTCGACAAATCTGGTGCTTGGTACAGCTACAACGGCGAGCGCATCGGTCAGGGCAAAGACAACGCACGTACCTATTTGAAAGAGCGGCCAGAGTTGGCGCGAGAGATAGAAAACAAGGTGCGCGCCCACCTCGGCGTGCCTGAGCTGCCGCCTGCGCAGAGCCTACCGCCGGCGGCTACCGATACGCCGGCCGGCAGCGGGCGCAAGGCGAAAGCCGCAGCGGAAGAGTGATTCGCCGCGGTTGCCGTTTCAGTTGCAACATCTGTTGTTGAGTAAATCGGGCGAGGTCAGGCTGCTGGCCTCGCCCGATTCATTTTTATTTTCTTTAGCGGGCTGCTCAGTGCTGCCGCGGTCATGTCAACCAACAAGCCGAGCCTGAAGGCGCGTGCTTTGCGTTACCTCTCGGCGCGTGAGCACAGTCGACAAGAGCTAGCACGCAAGCTGATGCGTCACGCCCAAGAAGGTGACGATATCGACAGTGTGCTCGACTGGCTGGAAGCACAAAAATTTTTGTCGGAATCGCGGTTTGCCGAGTCGCTGGCGCACCGGCGTGCGGCACGCTTCGGTAACGCGCGCGTGATGTCTGAGCTGCACAGCCACGGCTTGGATGAGGGCCTTGTGGCTGAGGTGAAAGCGCAGCTGCTGTCAGAAGAGGATGAGCGTGCTTGGCTAATTTGGCAGCGGAAGTTTGGCGCTGTGGCAGATAATCCCGCCGACGTAGCTCGTCAGCAGCGGTTCCTCCAGCAACGCGGGTTTTCTCACACCGCCATTCGTGCAGTGATGCGCCGCGCCGCACAGCGGGATGACGCCGATGGGTAAAGCCCACACGCGCGGCATCTCCTGCGGATGATCTGCGCTAATCAGCGCAGCGCCATGTTAAGCTTCATCTGTTTTAATGCACTGCAAAAGCGGTACGCGCCGCAGAAACTGCGGCAAACTTTCCAAATGAATTTGAGCGCGCCAGTGCTGGCCGCTGCGCCTCGCCTCTATGCCTTTGCCTGCCCCCAAATCCTCTCGAGTGACGCGCCATCTGCGTAGTATGTCCGCACAGGCATTCGAGCGTGACGACGGCTTGTGGGATATCGAAGCCCGTCTGACCGACACCAAACCGCGGCCTATTGTGCTTGCCTCGGGTAGCCGCGCGGCGGGCGAGCCGGTGCATGATTTGTGGCTACGCGTGACTGTCGATACAGCGCTGAATATCGTTGACGCAATTGCAGCCTCAGACGCAACGCCTTACCCCGGACATTGCGACAGCTTTCCCGAGGTCTATCGGCAGCTGATCGGGCTGAATCTAGCCAAAGGCTTTCGGCATGCGCTACGCGAGCGGCTCGGTGGTATCGGCGGATGCACTCACCTGACAGAGCTGGCCGGCATCTTGCCGACGGCCACCATTCAAGCGTTTGCCGGCGACGTGGTGCCAACGCGAGACGGTCAGCCCGACGAAGAGCAAAGCCAGCCGCCGTTTCAGTTAGATCGATGTCGGGCACTACGGCGCGACGGCCCGGCGGTTGCGAAATACTACCCTCGGTGGGTGATAAAGCCACTCGACGCATCCTGATCCCATCGCAAAAGATTTCATCTATCGGCTTCAAAGGACATGCGGTATGAAGATTCATGAGTACCAAGGCAAAGAAATCCTGAACAAATACGGCGTTGCGGTACCACGCGGAATTCCATGCATGAGCGTGGAAGAGGCGGTCACGGCGGCGCAGACGTTGGGTGGCGCTGTCTGGGTGGTGAAGGCCCAGATTCATGCCGGCGGACGGGGCAAAGGCGGCGGGGTGAAAGTCGCCAAATCTTTGGATGACGTTCGGCAGTACGCCACCAGTATCCTCGGCATGCAATTGGTCACGCATCAGACCGGACCGGCGGGTCAAAAGGTTCGCCGGCTTCTGATCGAAGAAGGCGCCGACATCAAAAAAGAGCTGTATGTCTCGATGGTGACTGACCGCGTATCACAACGCGTGGTGCTGATGGCATCGAGCGAGGGCGGTATGGATATTGAAGAGGTTGCCGCATCGCACCCGGAAAAAATTCACAAGGTCGCGATCGACCCAAGTGCCGGCCTGACAGATGCGGAGGCAGATGACATTGCCGGAAAAATCGGCGTGCCGCCTGACTCAATCGCGCAAGCGCGCGCTTTGTTGCAGGGTTTGTATAGAGCCTATTGGGAAACTGATGCCTCTCTTGCTGAGATCAATCCGCTGATTCTCACAGGCGATGGCAGAGTCATCGCGCTCGATGCAAAATTCAACTTTGATTCCAACGCTTTATTCCGTCACCCTGAAATCATGGCGTATCGCGATCTGGACGAGGAAGACCCGGCCGAGATCGAAGCATCCAAGCACGACCTGGCGTACATCTCGCTCGATGGCAATATCGGCTGCCTGGTGAATGGTGCGGGATTGGCGATGGCCACCATGGACACCATCAAGCTATTCGACGGAGAGCCTGCGAATTTTCTTGATGTGGGCGGTGGCGCAACCGCAGAGAAAGTCACCGAGGCTTTCAAGATCATGCTGCAGCATCCCGGACTGAAAGCAATCCTGGTGAATATTTTTGGCGGCATCATGCGCTGTGATGTGATCGCAGAGGGCGTAGTCACTGCCTCGCGCGCGGTCAAGTTATCAGTGCCACTGGTGGTGCGCATGAAGGGTACCAACGAAGATCTTGGCAAAAAAATGCTGGCGGATTCAGGCTTGCCGATTATTTCTGCTGACACCATGGAAGAGGCCGCGAAAAAAGTCGTCGCCGCAGCCAACGCATAATCCATCACGAGGAAGCATCGCAATGTCGATCCTGATCAACCAACACACCAAGGTCATTACGCAGGGCATTACCGGTAAGACGGGGCAGTTTCATACCCGCATGTGCCGCGACTACGCCAACGGCGGGCAGTGCTATGTCGCCGGTGTTAACCCGAAAAAAGCTGGCGAAGATTTCGAGGGAATTCCCATTTTCGCCAACGTGCGCGAAGCCAAACAGGCCACCGGCGCTAATGTCTCAGTCATTTACGTGCCGCCTGCTGGCGCTGCTGATGCGATTTGGGAAGCAGTCGAAGCAGAATTAGATTTGACGATTTGTATCACCGAGGGCATTCCCGTTCGCGACATGCTCGCGCTGAAGGACAAGATGCGCAAGAAAGGCAGCAAGACATTGCTGCTCGGGCCGAACTGCCCCGGCCTGATAACGCCTGACGAAATCAAAATCGGCATCATGCCCGGGCACATCCACAAGAAAGGCCGTATTGGTGTGGTCTCGCGCTCGGGTACGTTGACTTATGAAGCAGTGGGCCAATTGACTGCGCTCGGTCTGGGGCAATCCTCGGCAGTGGGCATCGGCGGAGATCCTATCAATGGTTTGAAGCATATCGACATCATGCAGATGTTCAATGATGATCCGGATACGGACGCCGTGATCATGATTGGTGAAATTGGTGGTCCGGATGAGGCTAATGCATCCTACTGGATCAAAGATCACATGAAAAAACCTGTAGTCGGCTTTATTGCCGGTGTGACTGCGCCTCCGGGTAAGCGCATGGGTCACGCCGGCGCTCTGATATCTGGTGGCGCCGACACTGCGGACGCGAAATTACAGATCATGGAGTCCTGCGGTATCAAGGTCACACGTAATCCTTCCGAGATGGGTCGTCTGCTGAAAGCCATGCTGTGATTTAGAAATGTGGAGACCTTCAAGGGTAGCGAGCAATAGACACCTGCAGCCGTAGGTGTATCTAACCGTAGATTTATCTTCGGTAGAAGCATCCAACCATAAATATATTCAACAGTAGATGTATCTAACCGTATCTGTATCGAACGGTAAAAAAATGGGGAGCCAATGCTCCCCGTTTTATTTTACAGCGCTTGATCTAAAGATCGTTTCAGCCCCGGCGTGTCAACTCTGGCAGTTTGCCATGACTTGCACAAAGACTTCCACCATCACACTTTTGGTAGGAATCGCGCTGGAATAGAACCGTCCACCGTCCAGGTCATTGCTCCCGCTGTGTTGCAGTTGCCTGTGTAGATCACCGTACTACCGGCCGGCACGTTGGGAATGTCTCCGCCGTAGGCCACCGTAATGGTCGCTGACGTTGTGCCGGTGCCGGTGACAGTGACGCTCGTGACATTCCTGCCATTGATTGACGCGGCGCCCGCCAAACCCAAGTCATCGTGCGTGAGTGCTGCTGCGCGCCGAGCCAGGGTTCCGTCACTACACGCAATACCGAGTGCGGTCATTGCCGGCGTTGCCAGGCTTGGGCCCTCAGCGACGCGCGCGCGCGACGTGTAATCCTAATAAGCAGGAATACCCACTGCTGCCAAAATTCCGATGATCGCAACCACGATCATCAATTCAATAAGCGTAAAACCTTGCTGCGTGCGCCTTGTGTTTTGTCGAAGATAGCTCTTCATTGGAGACTCCTTTTTCAGATAACGGATGGCCTGTGGATCCACGGCGTGGATCGCAGAATTTGGCAAGCTTTATGCCACCCGCACTCAGAGCAAATAGCTGTTCGGTGATCGAATTCGATTTGTATTTTTTGAGCGGATTACTGCCGTTATGTTTTTTTTCTTGATGCGGCAATAGCAGATCGAACGACTTCAAGCGGGACAGGTCGAATAAGGTCGTGTTTTGTCCATCGTTCGTTTAACGGTTTTGCGTACGCGTGCGGACGTTTATTGGCGAATTCGACGGTTTATGTCTTTATCGGTCAATACACGTCAAGCGCTAAGCAGTCTCTACGCGCATGACGAGGCTCATTCCGGTACTGCGAGCTAGGCGAGCTGGTTTGAGCGACAAGTTTCCTTTTGGAATCAAAATGCTAGAATTCTGACCCGACACCGATCAGCCTCGCGACGATGTACCTCAGTGCCGTCGCAGGTGGGCTTATGGCAAGGGCACCGGATGACGCAGCGGCGCGGCGAGGAAACAAATTGGGAAGGCAACCCGGAATCTCCGGGGCTTCGCCGACTTCGTCGATTTTTCAGCGTGTGCGCCTTGATCACGATTGCAGTCATCAGCTACATCACGGGATTGGTACGTAATTGGGTCGAGATCGGGGTGCTGACGCTCGGTATTGTTGCGCTGGTGGCGGTATGGCGCCGCTGGCAAGAGCAACGCGGTCAGCGTCGCTGGCGTCGCGACAGTGCGCTGGTGGTGCCGTCACTGCCCAACCCGGTATCCCACATACCTGTCGAGCTGGAGTGGCGCTGGGCCGCGAGTCCGCTCATTCGTGCGCCGCTGGCAGTGGCGCTGATCGCTGCGCTTTACTGGGCCATTGTCTTGAACGCGTTGCAATTGCCCGCGCACTGGTTATTTGCAGTGGCACTGCTTGCGCTGCTGAATTTGTGGTGTTGGAGCGAGCCGCTCATGTTGGTGCTGATCGTGGTGCCCGGTGTATTGCTATTGGCAGTCGTCGGATGGCTGGTTGATAACCTCTCGCTGGCGGGAGCGATCGGTGTCGTAATCGTGCTTGCTGTTGTGCTTGCGATCTCTGCATCAGAAATTCGTAAACGTTTTCTCAGGAATCCACCCTCGCAATGAAAAAAGAACCTGGCGTGAACGGAGACTGGGTGCCGGTCAGCATGCAGGAGCGCGTGCACGCGGCAGCGATCCCTTCGTTTGTGACGCTTGGCACGCCAATGCTGATCCAGTTCCAGTATGCGTTTAGTAATGGCTGGGGCGAGCGTGGCTGGTTACTACCTGCGGTGATCTGGTTTTACGGCATCTTGTTCTGGACACTTTCTTCTGGCATTGATCTGGTGAGATCCAAGCGCTGGGAGTGGACGCCCGAAGCTCTGGAAGAAAAATACCGCTACTGGAGTGATGCGCGGCGCGCCAGCCGACGCTTTTGGGGCCACTGGTGGGTCAGGTTTCCAATTGGGTTGCTGTTTCTTGCCTATGGCGTGCACGGCATGGAGACCAGAGATTTCGCCGCTGAGTGGGTCAGCCTGATTTTGCTCATGTCGGCGTTCGTCACGCCGTTTGTGTTTGTTGCCGAGTTGGCGCTACTGCCTTTGGTGATTATCGCGATATTTGCCTATCTCGCGGTGATCGTGGCGATACCGATTTCCGTCATCATGATGATGTCGGTATTGGCATTACTCGCGACCATGATGATGGCCTTGTCGCGACGTGACCCCAAACCACCGGCGCCGAGAAAAGAAGAGCCGCCGAAGGACGCTGCGGCTGATACCACTGCAGCCCCTGCCGCTGCTGCGGCGCCCGCTGCCGAGGCGGCCACTACTGACGCGGGCACTACAGAGCCAGCGGCAGCACCAGCGGCGGCGCCAACGACCGAGCCCGTTAGCGAGCCAGCACCGGCACTGGCATCAGCCGATACGTCGCCCAAGGTCGAGCCGGTAACCGTGGCGGTACCCGCACCCGCAGCACCAGAGCCAGCAAAGTAATACAGATTTGTAGAGCGACTCGATGTGACCGCTTGTCGTATGGTTGTCGTCAGCGTCGATCAGGGTAGCCTGAACGACGCGAGCGAACGGGGATGGTGCCTCGGGTCGGAATCGAACCGACACTCCTTTCGGAACCGGATTTTGAGTCCGGCGCGTCTACCAGTTCCACCACCGAGGCAGATGCTCGCCGGACAAGCCGGCGGCGCGCGCCGGATTATCGCTGATTTGAAAGTGAGCGGCAACCCGGACTGCCTTTTTCAAGGCCGAGGGCTTACTGCATATGCTGTCCGCCGTTAATGGCGATATTGGCACCGGTCAAGAAAGCAGCTTCCTCCGAGGCGAGGTAAGCAACAAGACCTGCCACCTCCTCGGGCTTGCCTAAACGCCCCATCGGAATCTGCGGCAGGATTTTGGTCTCCAATACCTCCGGCGCAATCGCGGTGACCATCTTGGTGCCGATGTAACCGGGCGAGATGGTGTTGACCGTGACGCCTTTGCGCGCAACTTCATAGGCCAGGGCCTTCGAGAAGCCGTGCATACCGGCTTTCGCGGCCGAGTAGTTGGTCTGACCGAAAGCACCTTTCTGGCCGTTGACAGACGAGATATTGATGATGCGGCCCCAGCCACGTTCAACCATGCCATCGCAGACCGGTTTGGTCATATTGAACACCGAGTCGAGGTTGGTTTGCATCACCGCATCCCAATTCAACTTATCCATTTTCTTGAAGGTCATGTCGCGGGTGATACCCGCATTATTGACTAACACATCGATCGGTCCCATGTCTTTCACGATTTGCGCCACGCACGCTTGCGCCCCATCGAAATCAGCGACATCACATGCGTAGGCGCGGAAGGTATAGCCTTTCTCTTTCATTTCGGTCAGCCAAGCGTCTGCTTTGGTATTACCGGGTGAGTAGGTGGTCGCCACCGCATAGCCCATGTTCGCCATCTTGATGCAAATCGCCTCGCCGAGGCCGCCCATACCACCTGTTACCAGTGTCACTCTGCTCATGTTGTTCTCCCTTTACTCGTGTACTTGCTTGCTGACAGATCAGCGTTCGATGGCGAGTGCCACACCCATGCCACCGCCAATGCACAGGCTTGCCAGGCCGCGCTTGACATCACGCCGGATCATTTCGTGGATCAGTGTCACCAGCACACGGCAGCCCGAGGCACCGATCGGATGGCCGATAGCGATAGCGCCACCGTTAACATTGATCTTGCTCGTGTCCCAACCCATTTCTTTGTTAACCGCGATGGCTTGCGCGGCGAAGGCCTCGTTAATTTCCATCAGGTCGAGATCTTTATGCGTCCAGCCGGCTTTTTGCAAACAGCGCTGACTGGCCGGTACCGGCCCCATACCCATGATGGTCGGGTCCAGCCCTGCAGAGGCATAGGCTTTGACTTTTGCCAGCGGCTTTAAGCCCAGTTGCTGCGCTTTTTGTGCCGACATCATCATGACTGCGGCAGCGCCGTCATTCAGACCAGAGGCGTTACCCGCGGTGACGGTACCTTCCTTGTTGAACGCAGGACGCAAGCTGGATAAAGAATCCAGCGTTGTACCTGCCTTGATATATTCATCGCTATCGAAAACGATAGTCCCTTTTTTACTGACGATGTCGAGCGGCAGAATCTCATCTTTGAACTTGCCCGCTTTTTGCGCTGCTTCTGCTTTGTTTTGCGAGGCCAGTGCAAATTCGTCTTGCTCGGTGCGCGACACGTTAAATTTTTTGGCGACGTTCTCTGCGGTGATGCCCATGTGATACTGGTTATAGACATCCCATAAGCCATCAACAATCATGGTGTCGATCAGTTTGGCGTCGCCCATGCGGAAACCATCGCGCGAGTTATTGAGTACATGCGGCGAGGCACTCATGTTTTCCTGACCTCCGGCGATCACGATGTCAGCATCGCCACACAAAATTGCTTGCGCTGCCAGATGAGTGGCTTTCAGGCCGCTACCACACACTTTATTGATCGTCATGGCAGGCACCATGTCAGGCAAGCCTGCCTTGATCACTGCTTGCCGCGCAGCGTTTTGTCCGACGCCCGCGGTGAGCACCTGGCCCATCAACACTTCACTGATCAGCGCGGGATCAATGCCGGTCTTGGCGACCAGGCCTTTGATGACATGGGCGCCGAGTTCGGCGGCAGGGACTTTGGCGATGGTGCCGCCGAATTTTCCAACCGCAGTACGCGCGGCGGCGACGATAACAACTTCACTCATTATTGTTCTCCGTTGGGACCTTCGATGAAAAAACCTTTACCGATCGTGCTGAGCGCGCATCACGCAAGCTCAATCACAAAGCGCTTCATGCTAGCAATCACGACCTGAAAATTTTTGACTAGGGTCAACTTCATTCAACACTGCCGTTGAATACAGTGGCGCTGACCTTTGCGCAGCGTAGAAAGCCGGGTTACGCCCGCCGTCGCTGCAGATCGACAGAGGTGGCAACACCGTTGCTTGCGTAGCAGAGATTATATTTCAGCAAAGTACATTGTTACAGCGTAAATGCGCTGATGACGCATGTGTTAGAGATGTTGCCGGTGTAGCAGGCGAACAGGTAGCTGTTTGTTTGCTAACGCACGATTCAAAATCTTGTAGGTATCGAGATCGAAAGCCGGACGTGAGGGTGATTGTTCGAGCAAATCATGGACGTCATTGTCAGCATGCGCGGTACCAAGATAGCACCAGTTGTTAACAACATGGACATCGGTGCGCGCTGCGCCGCGTTCGATAAGGCCGACCGCACCGGCATAAGGCCAGGTGTCAATCCGCAACTTGGCGAGTGCTGCCTCTAGCCGGGCGCGGTGAAATGATTCAGGTTCTTTACCGAAGCACACACCGTTGCAGCGTTTAAGTTGCCAATTGAAGCATGGTTTCTGCAGGCCGCTGCGACGTTCAAGCCCAAGCTGTACCAGGCAAAGCTGATGCGACTCGGCAAGCGAGCGCAACGCGTTATCGGCTTTGCGTTTGCTGGAGAACAGACCGAACAAACGCTCTGCGCGGCCAAAATCCAGCTCGCTGGCGTGAGTGAGCACGGGCATGACATGTCCTTGCTCGTTCTCACGCAGCTGCCAGGCGCACAAATCACCTTGTCGCCGCAAGAGTCGGTTATGGACGGGTTGCAGATCTTTGATTAGCCTTGCCTCAAGCAATAGCGCACCGATCTCGCCAGCGGTCTCTCGCACTTCGATGCGATGCAGCTGCTGCGACAGTCGCATTTCTTTATATTCTTTGTGATCGGCATTGAAGTGCGACAGCACACGCTGACGTAGGCGCACACTTTTTCCAACATACAGCGGCAAATCGTTTTCGCCATAAAACAAATACACGCCAGGCGAGTCGGGGATGTCATCGACTGCATTACTCGGCAGATGCGAAGGTAAACTCGGACGCTGCAGCAACGTGCGCAGCGCGGCATCAAATGTTTCAGAGGGAAGGCTGCTGCGCAGCTTTTGCCATAGCTGCCAAAGTAAATCGGCATCGGCGAGCGCCCGGTGTCGTGTATCTGCGTTTAACTGGTGTCGCGCTACCAAAGTGTCTAAATTGTGCTTACCCTCTTGCGGATACAGCGCACGCGATAGTTTGACCGTGCACAGCACGTCTGGCTTGAAGCTGAAGCCAAGCTGATCGAAAGCATTGCGCAGGAAGCCATAGTCAAAGCGTGCATTGTGCGCAATGAACAGCGCGCCTTCCAGGCGCTCGTGAAGTGAGCTAGCCAATTCGGCAAAGGTAGGTGCTGTACGCACCATCTCATTGCTGATGCCAGTCAGGCTTTGAATGAAGGCGGGTATGGCTTGCTCGGGGTTCACCAGTGTTGACCAGTGCGTCGCTACGCCTGAACCGTCGACTTCAACGACGCCGATCTCGGTGATGCGATCAACCGCTGGATTAGCGCCCGTCGTTTCCAGGTCAACGAAGACCATCCGGTCGATAGTCATGGCGAGCGAACGGCGTCCAACTAGCCGCCCCAGCTATCCTTCAGCGTGACGATACGATTGAAAACAGGACGACCGGGCGTTGTGTCGACGCGATCAGCCACGAAGTAGCCATGGCGTTCGAACTGAAAACGCTCGTCCGGTTTCGCTTGCTCGGCGCCGGGCTCGAGGTACGCGTTAATCACGACCTTGGCATTCGGATTCAGTGCTTGTTTAAAGTCTTTACCGCCTGAATCCGGATGCGGATCTTTGAACAGGCGGTCATACAGCCGTACTTCTGCTGGTACTGCATGCGCGGCAGACACCCAATGAATATTGCCTTTGACCTTGTAATTGTTGGCACCGTCGGTGCCGCTCTTGCTATCGGCAAAGTAATTGCAGTGCACCGCAGTGATATTGCCATCCGCATCTTTGTCGCAGCCAGTGCACTCAATCACAAAGCCATAACGCAGACGTACGCGGTTACCAGGAAACAGCCGGAAGTAGCCTTTGCTCGGCACTTCCATAAAGTCTTCTTGCTCTATCCAAAGCTCACGCGAGAGCGGGAAGTGACGGTGGCCGCGCTCAGGATGATGCGGATGCACGGGCGCACTGCAAGGCTCGCTGCTGCTCTCAGGGTAATTGTCGATGATGAGCTTGAGCGGATTGAGCACGGCCACGCTACGCGGCGCAACAGGATCAAGATCATCACGCAGGGCGCCCTCCAGCACGCTCATGTCAATCCAGCTATCCGCTTTCGCGACGCCGATGCGTTCAGCAAATAGCTGAATCGATGACGCGGTAAAGCCACGACGACGGATACCGGCGATGGTGGGCATGCGAGGATCATCCCAGCCATCGACGATTTTTTCTTCCACCAACTGCAGCAACTTGCGCTTGCTGGTAATGGCGTAAGTCAGATTCAAACGCGCGAATTCAAACTGCTCAGGCAAAGGCTTCGGAAAAAATCCGCCTTCGGCGAGCCGCGCCAGAATCCAATCGTAAAACGGTCGATGATCCTGAAACTCAAGCGTACAGATCGAGTGCGAGACATGCTCAATCGCATCCGACACCGGGTGCGCGTAGTCATACATCGGGTAGATGCACCATGTATCACCGGTGCGATGGTGGTGCGCATGCCGAATACGATAGATCGCCGGGTCCCGCATGTTCATGTTGGGCGAAGCCATATCAATTTTTGCGCGCAGGATGTGCTCGCCGTCTTTGAACGCACCCGCCTTCATTTTCCGTAGCAGATCCAGCGACTCCCCAGCAGGTCGGTCACGAAAGCGCGAATTCTTGCCGGGTTCGCTGAAGCTACCGCGGTTAGCGGCCATCTCCTCGGCGCTCTGACTATCGACATACGCATGCCCGGCGCTCACCAGCCATTCGGCCATCTCATACATCAGGTCGAAATGATCGCTGGCGAAATACTTGTGCTCGCCTTGTGTATCACGCCAGGAGAAGCCCAGCCACTCAACACTGTCGATGATGGTATCGACGTATTCTTGTTCTTCTTTGGTCGGGTTGGTGTCATCAAAGCGCAGATGACAGCGCCCGCCGTAGTCGCGCGCTAGCCCGAAGTTGAGGCAAATGGATTTCGCGTGGCCGATATGCAGATAACCGTTCGGCTCGGGCGGGAAACGGGTGATGACGCTCGGGAGCGCTGCGCCTTGTCGGTCAATTCGGCCGGCATACTTGCCGCTCTGCTGGTCCGCTTCAATAATGCCGCGCAAAAAATTTGACGGCGCGACTGGCGCACCGTTGCCGCTGTCATGGCTCATGGATAGGCAAGATAATGGGTGAAATTGCTTCACGCATTTTACCGTAGCGCCGGTTTTCGATTCGGCGCGCGAAACAAATCAATGGAGTCGATCGATGTGGTCTTTTCCGAAAATCATTGCGCACCGTGGTGGTGGCACGCTGGCGCCGGAAAACACACTGGCGGCCCTGCGCTGCGGACTAGCGCACGGCTTTCGCGGGGTGGAGTTCGACGTGATGGCCCTGACCGATGGCGAACTAGTGCTGATGCACGATACTGAATTAGGCCGCACCGTCACCGGTAGCGGCTCGCTGGCTAATCATGCGTTTGCCGAGCTGAGTGCCGCCGATGCAGGCGCATGGTTCTCGCTAGAGTTTGCTGGCGAGCGTGTACCCAGCTTTGCGCAGGCGGCGCAGTTTTGTTTGCAGCACGGCCTTTGGATGAATGCCGAGATCAAGCCGCTACCGGGATGTGAGGAGATAACAGGCAGCGAGGTCGCCAAGGCCTGCGCCGGACTACCCGCTGATGCGGTATTGGTATCCTCGTTTTCAGTCGAAGCCCTGCAGGCGGCGCGAGCGGTGGCACCCGAGATCGCGCGCGGCTTGCTGGTCGAGCGCGTGCCGCCCGACTGGCATCAGCTACTCGATCAGCTCGGCGCGGTGTCACTGCACGCGCAGGCCGATACCCTGACGGCGGCGCAGGCCGGCGAGATCAAGCGCGCCGGGTTTGGCTTGATGTGCTACACCGTCAACGATCCGGCTCAGGCGCGCATGCTGTTCGATTGGGGTGTTGACGCGATCTGCACCGATCGCCTGGACCTGATTCCACCGGATTTTCAGTAGCAAGGCGCCCCGAGCGGGCGCCCCCTGACGGGTATAATCGCCAGCTTTTCGGCAGCCCATCTGTCGAATGCACCACACCTTTATCGCGCACCATGAAAGCATCCGACATCCGAGATAAATTTCTTCGCTTCTTTGAATCGAAGGGCCACGCTGTTGTACGTTCATCAAGTCTGGTGCCCGGTAATGACCCGACACTGCTGTTCACTAACTCGGGCATGGTGCAATTCAAAGATGTGTTCCTTGGCACCGAGAGGCGTGACTACGTGCGCGCCGCGTCCGTGCAGCGCTGCCTGCGCGCCGGCGGTAAGCACAATGATCTTGAGAATGTAGGCTATACCGCGCGCCACCATACGTTTTTCGAGATGCTGGGTAATTGGTCGTTTGGTGACTACTTTAAAAAAGAGTCGCTGGTCTGGGCGTATGAATTACTCACCGATGTATACGGTCTGCCCAAAGAAAAACTCTGGGCCACGGTGTATCACACGGATGACGAGGCCTACGACATCTGGACCAAAGTGATCGGACTACCACCCGAGCGAGTGGTGCGTATTGGTGATAACAAGGGTGCGCCGTACGCCTCTGATAATTTTTGGCAGATGGCAGACACCGGGCCCTGCGGCCCGTGCTCCGAGATTTTTTTCGATCATGGCCCGGATATCTGGGGCGGGCCACCGGGCAGCGCCGAGCAGGACGGCGATCGCTACATCGAAATCTGGAATAACGTGTTCATGCAGTTCGATCGTCAGCTTGATCCTGCAACCGGCGAATACACGCTCACGCCGCTGCCTGCGCCCTGCGTGGATACCGGTATGGGTCTGGAGCGACTTGCGGCTGTGCTGCAGCATGTGCACAGCAACTATGAGATCGATCTGTTTGATCGCCTGATTCGTGCAGCAGCGCGCGAGACAGGCGTGAGTGACCTGAGCAACGCCTCATTACGGGTGATCGCTGACCATATTCGTGCGTGTGCCTTCCTGGTCACCGATGGGGTGGTGCCGGGCAGCGAGGGTCGTGCTTATGTGCTGCGCCGTATCGTGCGCCGCGCGCTGCGACACGGTAACAAGCTCGGCCAGAGTAAGCCTTTCTTCTACAAATTGGTGCCCGATCTGGTAATGGAAATGGGCGAGGCTTACCCCGAGTTGGCCGAAGCTGCTGAGCGCGTGATGATGGTGCTCAAGCAGGAAGAAGAGCGTTTCGGCGAGACGCTGGATAACGGGATGAAAATCCTTGAGGCGGCGCTGGCAAAAGACCCGGGCCGGCTCGATGGCAAAACCGCGTTTACGTTGTACGACACCTATGGTTTCCCGCTTGATCTGACTGCGGATATTTGCCGCGAGCGCGATGTGACGCTGGATGAAGCCGGCTTTCATGCGGCGATGGAAAAGCAGAAATCCGTTGCGCGCGCCGCTGGAAAATTTGAGATGGCGGCCAGCGTGGAATACAGCGGCCCGAAGACAGCCTTCACCGGCTACGAAAAACTGTCAGATCAAGGCAAAGCGCTGGCCTTGTTTGTGGACGGTGTGTCTGTGCAGCGTATCGACGCAGGGCAGGAAGCGATGGTCGTTCTCGACACGACACCGTTTTATGCAGAATCCGGTGGTCAAGCCGGTGACGTCGGCGTGATTGAAACGAATCAGGCGCTATTCGAGGTATCCGATACACAAAAAATTCAACCCGACGTTTTCGGGCATCACGGCAAACTACACAAGGGCGCATTGTCTGTCGGTGACATGATTGCGACCAAGGTCGATGCCCATGTGCGTGCGGCGACCATGCGGAATCACTCGGCAACTCACCTGATGCACAAAGCACTGCGTGTGGTACTCGGTGGCCATGTTATGCAGAAAGGCTCGTTGGTTGATAAAGATAAAACCCGCTTTGACTTCAGCCATAACGCACCGTTAACCGCGGATGAAATTCGCCGCATTGAGGCGCTGGTCAATCACGAGATTTTGAGTAATGCGGCAACATCTGCGCAGCACATGGGCTACGACGATGCGATCAAGGCCGGTGCGATGGCTTTGTTCGGCGAAAAATATGGCGATGTGGTGCGTGTGCTCGGTATCGGTTCGTCGACTGAGCTGTGTGGTGGTACGCACGTCGTTCGCACCGGCGATATCGGCTTGTTCAAGATCGTGTCCGAGGGCGGTGTGGCAGCAGGTATTCGGCGAGTCGAGGCGGTCACTGGCGAGAACGCGCTGGCGCTGGTGCAGTTACTCGCTGCGCGAGTGAACGAGGCAGCCGCTGCCTTGAAAGCGCCACCCGATGAGCTGAATACCCGTATCGCTCAGGTACAAGAGCAGGTGAGATCGCTCGAAAAAGAGCTCGCTTCGTTGAAAGCGAAAATGGCCTCGGGGCAGGGCGATGATTTGTTGGCGCAAGCGGTCGATATTCATGGCATCAAGGTGCTGGCCGCGACCCTGGAGGGCGCTGATGCACCGACTCTGCGCAGCGTGATGGACAAAATGAAGGACAAGCTCAAGACCGCTGCCATTGTGCTGGCGACGGTCAACGACGGCAAAGTCAGCCTGATCGCTGGTGTGACTGCTGATGCCACCGCCAAAGTAAAAGCCGGTGAGCTGGTGAACCACGTGGCGCAGCAAGTCGGCGGTAAGGGCGGTGGCCGGCCAGACATGGCGCAGGCGGGCGGCACCGACCCAAGCGGCTTGCCGGCGGCGCTGGCCTCGGTCGGCGGCTGGGTAGAGCAGCGGCTGGCGGGGTAGGGCCATGGAATTTCACAAGGACTTGGACGCGCGCGGACTGAAATGTCCGCTTCCGATTTTGCGTGCGAAAAAAGCGCTGGCCGACATGGGTAGCGGGGATGTGCTGCGCGTCCAGGCGACCGATCCCGGCTCAGTGCGTGATTTCAATGCCTTTGCGCGCCAGACCGGTAATGACTTGCTGTCGCACGAGGAGCATGCGCAGGCGGAACCCAAGGAGTTTGTGTTCTACCTGCGCCGTAAGTAGAAACGCGTCGTGACTGCGGTCGCACCCGTTGGTGCCTCTGGCGGTGGTGTAGCAGTCGGCGCTGGCGTCGTCACCGGCGCGGCGATTTCACTCGACCTGCCGTTCCCCCCTATAATTTCGCGGTTAACGTTAACGTCAATGCGCCCCTGATGGGGCGTTTTCGAGGATTCCCATGAAAGTGCTGGTACCGGTCAAGCGCGTGGTCGATTACAACGTGAAGGTGCGCGTGAAATCTGATGGCAGTGGTGTCGACATCGCAAACGTCAAAATGTCGATGAACCCGTTCGATGAGATCGCAGTAGAAGAAGCGATGCGGGTCAAAGAGGGCGGTAAGGCCACCGAAGTGGTGGCGGTATCCTGTGGCGTAACGCAGTGCCAAGAGACCTTGCGAACGGCAATGGCGATAGGTGCAGACCGTGCGGTTCTGGTTGAGACCGGCGCTGATCTCGATTTGCAACCGCTCGCTGTGGCCAAACTACTCAAGGCCTTGGTCGATAAAGAGCAACCGCAACTGGTTATCCTCGGCAAGCAGGCGATTGATGATGACTGCAATCAGACCGGACAGATGCTCGCGGCCTTGCTCGATTGGCCGCAAGCCACCTTTGCATCCAAGCTGGTCATTGAAGACGGCAAAGCGGTGGTGACGCGCGAAGTTGATGGCGGACTTGAGACGATTTCGCTGACCCTGCCCGCCGTGGTGACCACCGACTTGCGCCTGAATGAGCCGCGTTATGTCACCCTGCCCAACATCATGAAAGCCAAGAAAAAACCGCTTGATATCGTGAAGCCGGATGAGCTCGGCGTGGATGTATCGCCGCGCTTGAAGACCCTGAAGGTAAGCGATCCGCCCAAGCGATCAGCGGGCGCCATGGTGCCCGATGTGGCCACCTTGGCCGCGAAATTGAAGAACGAAGCCAAAGTCATCTGATCAGCAGCGCGCGAAACTCGCCAGCCAGATTCAGAGACGAGACAAGCACTATCGAAGAGGAATCCTAATGACCGCACTTGTCATCGCCGAGCACGACAACGCATCGCTCAAGGCAAGCACATTGAATACGATTACTGCGGCGTCGCAATGCGCCGCTGATATCCATGTTCTGGTTGCCGGCCACAATTGCGATGCAGCCGCTGCAGCTGCTGCGCAGATCACTGGCGTATCGAAAGTTATCGTTGCTGATCATGCTGCGTTTGCAGATGGTCTGGCTGAGAATGTCGCCGCGCAAGTGCTGTCGATGGCGAAGCAATACAGCCATGTGCTCGCACCAGCAACGGCGTACGGTAAAAACATTTTGCCGCGTGTTGCGGCTTGTCTGGATGTTGGTCAGATCTCGGAGATCACCAAGGTCGACTCGCCAGATACGTTCGAGCGTCCGATCTACGCGGGTAACGCCATTGCTACTGTGCAGTCGATCGATCCTATCAAAGTGATCACCGTGCGGGCGACAGGCTTTGATGCTGCTGCTCAAGGCGGTAGCGCGACGATCGAGAAGATAGACGCTGTGGCGAGTGCCGGCAAGTCGGGTTTTGTGTCGCGTGAGTTAGCGAAATCTGACCGACCCGAGCTCACTGCGGCAAAAGTGATTGTGTCTGGTGGCCGTGGCATTGGCTCAGCTGAGAACTTCAAGATTCTTGAGCCACTCGCCGACAAGCTGGGCGCAGCCATGGGTGCGTCACGCGCCGCCGTTGATGCTGGCTATGTGCCGAATGACTGGCAGGTAGGACAAACCGGCAAAATCGTTGCACCACAGTTGTATATCGCCGTTGGTATTTCAGGTGCGATCCAGCATCTCGCCGGCATGAAAGACTCGAAGACCATCGTCGCGATCAACAAAGACGCTGAAGCGCCGATTTTCAGCGTGGCGGATTATGGTCTGGTCGCAGATTTGTTCGAGGCAGTACCGGCGTTGGTGAAGGAACTCGGCTAATCCCATCATGCATTAGGTAAGCGTCGGCAGCCGCTTGGTATTTTGACGCGAGCGTTACCTCGTGTTCTATTGTTCAGACCACAAGTAAAAAATCCGGAGACATCCATGAGCTACGTCGCCCCAGTGAAAGACATGCTATTCGTCATGAACGAACTCGCCGGATTGCATGCAGTCAGCCAAATGCCGGGCTGTGAAGACGCAACGCCCGACACCGCTGAGGCAGTGCTGGAGGAGAACGCGAAATTCTGCGCTGAGGTATTGGCGCCGCTGAATTGGGCGGGTGATCAGCAGCCGAGTGTCTGGCGAGATGGGGTTGTCAGTACGACGCCTGGTTTCAAGGAAGCGTTTCGCGGTTTTGTGGAGGCGGGTTGGCAGGGCTTGCAGCATCCGCAGGCGTTTGGCGGTCAAGGGCTGCCCAAGTTACTGGGCACGCCGTGCACGGAAATGATCAACGCCGCTAATTTATCGTTTGCGTTGTGCCCGTTGCTGACGGACGGTGCGATTGAGGCGCTGATGACTGCGGGCAGCGAGGCGCAGCAGCAGATGTATATTCCGAAAATGGTGTCAGGTGAATGGACCGGCACCATGAACCTCACCGAACCGCAAGCAGGCTCTGACCTTGCACTGGTGCGTTCACGCGCGCTACCTCAGTCCGACGGCACCTATAAAATTTTTGGTACCAAGATCTACATCACCTATGGTGAGCACGACATGGCCGAGAACATCATTCATCTGGTGTTGGCGCGCACGCCTGATGCGCCGGAGGGTGTGAAAGGTATCTCGCTGTTCATCGTGCCCAAGTTTCTATTGAATGCCGATGGCTCGGTAGGTGCGCGTAATGATGTGCATTGTGTATCGATCGAGCACAAGCTGGGCATCAAAGCCAGCCCCACCGCGGTATTGCAATACGGTGATAACGGTGGCGCAATTGGCTATCTGGTTGGCCAGGAAAATCGCGGCTTGGAGTATATGTTCATCATGATGAACGCCGCGCGCTTTGCGGTGGGTATGCAGGGTATTGCAGTGGCTGATCGTGCTTACCAAAAAGCGACGCAATATGCCAAAGACCGGGTGCAGTCGCGTGACCTGGCGGGTTCGTCGGGAGCGGTCGCCATTATTCATCATCCGGATGTGCGACGCATGCTGATGAGTATGCGTGCGCAGACCGAGGCTGCGCGTGCACTGGCCTATGTCACAGCCGCAGCTTTCGACGCTGCCCATTACCACCCCGATGAATCAACAAAAGAAGCGAATCTGACTTTCTACGAATTCATGGTGCCTATCGTCAAAGGCTGGTCAACCGAGATGTCCGTCGATGTGGCTTCGACAGGTGTGCAGGTGCATGGCGGTATGGGCTTTATCGAAGAAACCGGCGCGGCACAGTACTACCGAGACGCACGGATTCTGACGATCTACGAAGGGACCACCGCCATTCAGGCGAATGACCTGATTGGTCGCAAGACCGTGCGTGATGGCGGCGCTGTCGCCAAGGGCATCATCACGCAGGTTCGTGGCACAGCGGCTGAACTGAGCAAGTCGGATCATGCTGATCTGCATGCGATCTCGCGCCGCTTATCTGGTGCTGCTGACGCCATGGAGCAGGTGGTGGATTTCATGGTCGCCAATGTCAAGTCAGATACCAAAGCGGTGTTCGCCGGCAGCGTGCCGTATCTGAAAATGGCGGGCGTGGTGCTGGGTGGTTGGCAGATGGGCCGTGCTGCACTGGCGGCGCAGCAGAAATTAGCGGCGGGTGACGGCGACGCAGAATTCTTCAAGACCAAGATCGCAACGGCGCGCTTCTTCGCTGACCATTACGTGGCGACAGCCGTTGCATCGCGTGACGCGATTGTCGAGGGTAGTGCGGGTGTCATGGCGCTGGACGTAGAGGCATTCTGAGTAATTCATTTCAAAAAGACAATCTATTGAAGGGTTGCCTGCAGCCGGTTTCGTGACAGTCTCGGCCAATGAGCTTGTCAAAAGTGGTATTTATCGGGTGGGTGATGCGGTAGCCAGGGTGTTGACGGATTCAAGAGAGTCCGCGGACTTGGTCTAAGGGCTTGAAACCAGCTATAATCTCGGTCTTTTTCCCTGCCCGTACCCCTTTTTGTCGAGAACATTATGGTCGTGATTCGTCTGTCCCGTGGCGGCTCCAAGAAGCGCCCGTTTTACAACATCGTCGCCACTGATTCGCGCAACCGCCGCGACGGTCGCTTTATCGAGCGTATCGGTTTCTACAACCCGATCGCCTCGGGCGCCGCAGTGGGCTTCAACATTAATCAAGACCGCCTCGCCCATTGGCAAGGCGTTGGCGCGCAATTGTCGCCAACCGTTGAGCGTCTGGTGAAATCTTCCGGCAAGAAGGCAGCGTAATTTGACCGCTGGCAGCAGCTCGGGGCCAACGATCCCCGATGATCTGGTGCTGGTGGCGCATGTGTCGGGTGCGTTTGGTATTGCGGGTTGGGTCAGACTAAAACCCTATTCGGCTGAGGCGAGCGCACTGACTACTGCAAAGACCTGGTGGTTGGACAAACCGGCTTTGCATGATGTTGAAGTTTTGCAGGTGCGGGCTCAGGGTGAGGACGTGGTTGCTCACCTGATGGGGATTGAGAGCCGCGATGCCGCAGAGGACCTGCGCGGCTCTACGGTATATATTCGGCGTGCGCACTTTCCGCCGCTGGGCGAAGAAGAATTTTATTGGGTTGATCTTATCGGCCACAACGTGATCAACCTCGCTGGTGAGTCCTTGGGTGAGGTGGTTGGTCTGATCGACAATGGTGCGCACCCGATATTGCGGGTTCAGCCATCGCCAGTGGGTGATCGGGCAGCTCAGGAGTTGCTGATTCCGTTTGTGGACCACTTCGTCAGCAAAGTGGACCAGTTGAACCGGCATATGACGGTCGACTGGGAAAAAGATTACTGATCGCGCCAGCGACCAGGGGGAGTGATGGAGTTCGATGTTGTGACACTCTTCCCCGAGATGTTCGATGCATTAGTACAGCACGGCATCACGCGTCGCGCGTTCGAGCAGCAACAGGTGGGACTGCATCTGTGGAATCCGCGTGATTTCACGAGTGACAAACACCGCACGGTAGATGATCGGCCTTATGGCGGCGGCCCCGGTATGGTGATGATGGCGGCGCCACTGGAGGCCGCGATCACGGCAGCAAAAGCAAGACAGCAGCACGCTGGTGTGTCGACGCCGCGCACGATTTATTTGTCGCCGCAGGGCGCGCCGTTGAATCACCGCAAGGTGAAGCAATTGGCGGATGAGCCGGGGCTGGTGCTGTTGTGTGGTCGATATGAGGCAGTAGACCAGCGCTTGATTGAGCGCTGTGTTGATGAAGAGATCAGCCTCGGTGATTTTGTGTTGTCGGGCGGTGAGTTGCCGGCGATGGCGCTGATGGATGCTGTGATTCGATTGCTGCCGGGCGTGTTGAACGACGATGCATCAGCGATTGAAGATAGTTTCGTCAATGGGCTGTTGGATTGTCCGCATTACACCCGGCCCGAAGTATACGAAGGTAAGCCGGTGCCAGCAGTGCTGCTCGGTGGCCATCATGCAGAGATCGCGAAATGGCGCCGCGAGCAATCGCTGACCGAGACATTGCGCAAGCGGCCTGAGTTGATTATTGCGGCGCGTGAGCAGGGATGGTTAAGCGAGGCGGATGAAGCTTTGCTATTGAAACTGCAGTCGCAGTAAAGAGATTTGGTAGTGCAAGTGTTAGTCGTAGTGGCAGCAAGACGCAGTAAGTCGTTGTGGGCGAAAGCCCGATTTTGTTAAACCCCATCCTCTACCGGGCATCGTGTTCAGTAGAGTGCCTCACAAAGCGTCGATGACAAGGATGACGTGGCGTGCCGGCTTGAGCAGCACCGTCTAGACGGTGCCACGCGGTCCGCGGTGTTTTGTGGGGCACTCTTGCGCCGGCAAGATGGTTTAGGAGAAAAAAATGGATCTGATCCAGCAGCTCGAACAGGAAGAGATTGCCCGTCTTGGCAAGAAGATTCCTGAATTTGCACCCGGTGATACCGTGGTGGTTAACGTGAATGTGGTTGAAGGTAACCGCAAACGTGTACAGGCTTATGAAGGCGTTGTCATCGCGCGCCGTAATCGCGGCCTGAACTCAAATTTCATCGTACGCAAGATTTCCTCCGGTGAGGGTGTTGAGCGTACTTTCCAGCTGTACTCGCCGCTGATCGCTTCAATCGAAGTGAAGCGTCGTGGTGATGTGCGCCGCGCCAAGCTGTACTACCTGCGTGAGCGTTCCGGTAAGTCGGCGCGTATTCGCGAAAAGCTGCCGAGCCGCAAGGCAGAATCGGCTGCGAAGTAAGCCCCACCGCATCAAACCAAAGGGCACCCAGTGTGCCCTTTTGTTTTGCATAAGTTGCTTGCTGATCCTGCAGGCCCGACATACTCTCAAGCGCATGATATTTGACCCGGTAACTGCCGACATCGATGCCATCGCCAATGAGCCGGCGCTGCCTGAATCGCGTCTGGTGCCGGATTGGTTAAGGCAGCGCTTCGCGCAACCGGTCAATTGGACACCGGAGTTCGTCGTCGAGCCTGACTTGAATGCTGAGCAGCGCGAGCCTGTACCCGCTGCGGTACTGGTGCCCATGGTGGTGCGGCACGACACGCTAAACCTGCTACTGACGCTGCGCACAGCGCACCTCAATGATCACGCCGGCCAGATCAGCTTCCCGGGTGGTCGGGCCGATGATGATGATACCGATGCGGTTGCGACCGCGCTGCGAGAAACTGAAGAAGAGATCGGCTTGTCACGCCGCCATGTGGAGGTGATCGGTTGTCTGCCGGATTACCAGACCGGTACCGGTTTTCGCGTCACCCCGGTGGCAGCGCTGGTACACCCGCCGTTCGAGTTAGAGGCAGATAGCTTCGAGGTCGCTGAAATCTTCGAAGTCCCGATGGCCTTTTTGATGAATGGCGCGCACCACCAGCGTCGTAGCGCACTATTCCCCAACCGCTCCAGCCGCCGAGGTTTCTACACCATGCCCTATCAGCAGTACTTCATCTGGGGCGCAACCGCGGCGATGTTGCGGAATCTTTACCACTTCCTCCGCGCCGACTAGGCCGCTTGATCAACATGAGATCAACATGCCGCTGGCGTTGTTGGTCGCGCCTTGCCGTAGATTTCGTACTGTCTCCTGCGTCCTGCTTAGTCAGCAATCGGTTGATGAAGCGGCTGTGCGGCCGTTGGGACGCAATCACGCCGCGCCGAGCGGGCAGCCTCAACAAATCCGCTCAATCAGCACCTTGAGAGAGCGGCGTTGCGCTTCCTGTTAAGCTATCGGCTCACGTGAAATTCTCTGCTCCCTCGTCATGACTCTGTTCTCTATCCTGATCGCACTGGTGCTGGAGCAATTCCGTCCGCTGCGCAGAGATAACGTGGTGTACGGTTGGATCATCGCGTTGGCCAGCAAAGTCGAGCAAAGTTTTAATGCCGGGCGACCCGAGCACGGTCGCTTAGGTTGGGTAGTGATGATGTCGCTGCTGGCATTGCCAACGCTGATGATCTACTGGCTACTCGGGGCCGTGAGTCTCGTGGCGCAGTTGGCATGGACGGTCTTGGTGGTTTACCTCACACTCGGATTCAGACACTACAGCCATTATTTTTCTGCGATTCAAATCGCGCTGAACGAGAGTAATCTGCCTGAGGCGCGACGCCTGCTAGCCGAATGGATACGCGCTGATACCAGCGACATGGACGCTAACGAAATCGTCCGAGTGGCAGTTGAGCGCGCGCTGATAACGACACACCATCATGTGTTCGGCATTTTCTTCTGGCTGCTGATGCCGATCGGGCCAGCGGGTGCGGTGCTGTACCGAGTTGCCGAGTACCTGGCGCGTGGTTGGAGCCAAGCGGATCATCTCAAGGACGAGCCGTTTGGCCAGTTTGCCCAACGCGCGTTTCGCGTAATCGACTGGGTTCCCTCACGCTTGACCGCAACAGCATTCGCTATTGTTGGTAATTTCGAAGACGCGGTGTACGCATGGCGCAATTTTGCGCGCCGCTGGCAAAATGAATCCGAGGGCATTATTTTGTCTGCGGGTAGCGGCGCCATGGGTGTTCGGCTTGGTACGCCTGCCGAGTACGCGCCCGACATGCCCGGTGTCGATATTGCAGCGCTCGAAGCCAACCCCGACATAGAAATCTTGCCCGGCGATGAGCCTTCTTTACGAGCACTGCAAAGCGCCGTGGGCTTGATCTGGCGCGCGTTGCTGCTGTGGATTTTGCTGTTGTTGATTACCTCTGTTGCGAACTGGTTAGGTTAAGCGTTGCTCGCCAGATGTTGCTGGCGTTGTCGGTGGCGCCATGCCCACGATACGCACCGCTTCCTATTCTCTTGATGGGTGCGCTCCGGTAAGGTAGCGCCTTAGCCGCCTCTCACGATGTCCAGCTCCTACTCAGCCTCCGCCGCCCCGGCCACTGATTTTATTATTCAGGGGCAGACTAGCGAGGGTCGTCCGTTTCGTCCTAGTGATTGGGCTGATCGCTTATGCGGCATCATGAGTCGTTTTCATCCGGATCAGGTGGGTGGTTTCGACCGTCACTTGCGTTACTCCCCGTATGTCACGCCAGCGCTGATTGAGGGTATGCGGTCTGTGCTGGTGGACCATCGGCTTCATGCTTTAGAGCCACTGGCCTATTTCTTCTTGCGGGACTTCGCGTGCGATAATGATTTGCGTGTCATCGACGCCTGCGTCTTGCCCCTTAGACAGCCCGCCTCCGTCTAAATGCTTTTAATCGGCCAGTAGATTCGATTACTGACTAGTGGTAACGAATTGTTAGTCACTCCACTAACGTTCGCTGACGGAATCAACAGACTTGAGCAAGCTTAATCGGTTAATTCCGAGATTCAGCTTACGTCACGGTGTGTCATGACCGACGATTGTATTCAGGCCGGCTTCAGCTTGATCGAGCTGATGGTCGCGCTCAGCATTGCCGCCATCATCGCTGCATTTGCGGTGCCGGCCTATCGCGAGCACACGCTACGCGCCCAGTTACCGGAGATGAGCGGCGGTCTGCAGCTGAGTGCCTTACGGCTTGAGCAGTACTACCAGGATCATCGCAGCTACCGCAACGGTACCGAATGCGGCATCACGCTACCGAGTAGTGACCGTTTTTTATTTAGCTGTAGTGTGCCAGAGGACGGACAGTCATTTTTATTAACAGCTACCGGGCGTGGTGGCATGGAGAGTTTCGCCTACACCATTGATCACCAAGGTCAAACCCGTACCACCTCTCTGCCTGTGGCTTGGGGTGAGGCGCCGCTGGAATGCTGGGTGATGAAGCGGGGTGCCATATGCTGATCATGGCTCCGGATCAGGCATCGGCAGGATTAACACTGATCGAGCTGCTGATTGTCTTGGTGCTTAGTGCAATCGTTCTGGCGATCGGGGCGCCCGTGATGGGACGCTGGGTACGCGATATCGAGGTCAGGTCGAACGCAACGATGTTACTGAGTGCGTTGCATGCTGCACGATCCGAGGCGCTTTTGCGCAATACCTCGGTCACGCTGGATTTGCCGGATACAGAGGGTAGGCCTGGTTGGCAACTCGCCTGCGCACGAGTGACATCTCGCTGCCCAGCGCAAATACGCCGCAAAGTGGTCGATACCGGAACAGCAGTGCGCTGGGGTGCTGCTAAATTCGGCAGTATGCCAAGTTTCAACACCGCGCTGGGTGCGGGTAGAGAGATGCCTGCGTCGATTCAGTTCGATCATAGCGGCGCCGTACCTGCGATCGCTAGCGGCGTGGGTATTGCACGGCTAGATGTGACGCATCAGCAAGATGCAGAGGCACATCGTATGGTCGTCCTTATCTCAGCCCAAGGTATGGTGCGCGTGTGCGACCCGAGCGCAAGCGCAGGTCATCCGCAGCACTGCCACTAACGCACCATGTATGTTTCGGGCCTCTCATCGCGCAATATCGGCAGCGCACTTATCGAAAGTTTGCTGGCGCTGTTGGTGTTTGTGGTGGGCCTGTTGTCGCTACTTATCTTACTCACGTCAACACTGAAGCAAACTGATAACGCACGCTACCGAACTGAAGCCAGTTTGCTCGCCTCTGATTTGGTGAGTCGTATGTGGTCAGGTGATCGCTCCCTGGACGCCCTTAGAGCACGCTTTGATCCAGTGGCTGAGGAATATCAGCAATGGCTGACGCGGGTGCAAGCAAGTCTACCCGGGGTAACGCAGGATAAGAACCAGCCTAATCTGGTCATCGATGACACGCGCACTGTCTCACTGACACTGCGCTGGCAGGCAGCTTCAGATACTGCACAGCATCAGCTGGTCGTTGTGACGCGGTTAACCGACTAGCGTATGCGGCGGTATGCATCGATGCATGCGCGTGGCCTTAGCTTGGTCGATCTGTTGATCGGATTGGCGATCGGCATGATTGCTACGGTCGTGATTCTGAACATGATGGTGATGTTCGACACGCGGCGTCGCTCAGCCGCAGGAAACACCGAAGCAGATATTCATGCCGCATTCGCGAGCGCGGCACTGGCGCGTGAGCTTCGTGTCGCAGGCAATGGCCTGGGGCCATCTTCTGCGCTCGGTTGCGTCACACACCGTGCGGCCTCAGGCACACCGACCGCTAGTTTCCCGCTGGTACCCGTGATGATTACGCAAGGTAGCCAGGGCCTACCAGACACATTCACCATGCTCGCTGCTGGTGAGCAGGCATTGCCGGCGGCGCGACTGATCGCGCCGTATGCCGTAGGCGCTGCCGTCATGACGCTGGATAGCACCTTAGGTATTGCCGAGGGCACACAGCTGCTATTGCATACAGCGGGACAATCAGAGTGTGCCCTTGTCGGCGTCGCTTCAGTCAGTATGGGTGCCTACACGGTGCAGCCAGTCGTCGCATCCGGCTTATTGAGCGGTGTCCAGTTCCCAACCGATAGCGCGGTTCAAAATCTTGGAAGACTACGTTACCGGCGTTTCAGTGTGGACGCCCAGCAGCGCTTGCAGCAAGAGAGTTTTGATGCCGCTACTGGCGCATGGGTGACATCGACTCGCGTCGATAGCGTTGTCAACCTGCAGCTGCAGTACGGGTTTGATACGCGTACTGGTGTGCAGACCGCACCTTTTGTCACGCTCTGGACTGACGATGTGATCGACGCTGATCCAGATGGCCAGACTGGTGATACCGATGACTGGCAGCGCCTACTTGCGGTTCGATTTGCGCTGGTGGTACGGAGCCCGCAGCGGCGCGAAGAGGCCTGCGACGCGCCGACGCCGACCTGGCTGGCGGGTGATGCCAGGGGCGTGTTGGTCGCCACCGACATCAGTCTTGCGCATCTTTCGCAGTGGCGTTGCTGGCGCTACCGCGTGCTGCAAAGCGAAGTACCGCTGCACAATCAGCTTTGGCGCGATCGATGACAAAACTGCGAATTCCCTCCGCTCATCGAGGCGCTGGCCTGGTGGTTGCGCTGGTGGTCATGGTGGTGATGAGTCTTGGAGCGTTAGCGCTGGTTCGTGCTGTTGCAACCGGCTTGCTTGTGGCAAGTAATGCCGCATTCCGTCAGGCGGCAGTGCTGGCCGCAGAGACGGGAAGTGAGGCGGCAGTTGACTGGCTGTCGCAGCGTGCGGATGGCGTCGACTTGTTATCTGATCAGGCGGCGGCAGGCTACTACGCTAGTTTGCCCACCGGACTAAGCCTCACGGGTCAGCGGGATGCCAACACCAGCACTTACATTGATTGGGATGATGACCAATGTGCCAACCAATCGGTGACCATCTGCCAAAGCGCCTCTACTGCTTTACCGCAAGACGCAGCGGGGCATCAGATACGTTATGTGATTCATCGTCTCTGTCGTGTGGCGGGTAGCCCGGATGCCGCCGCGAATAGCTGCTTGCTATTTCGCTCGACGCAGGGCGGTAGCAGCAACCGAGGTCAGCTGAGTTACGGCGCTTCCAAGCGGCTTCAAACATCTGACTCGGTGTACTACCGTATTACCGTTCACGTGCGTGGCCCTCGTAACACCACAGCATATGTACAGACTCTGGTTCATTACTGATAAATCCTTCTATGCGATTCCGCTGGTACGTTCATCTTGTATCAACAGCCATGCTGACGTTAAGCATGGCAAATAGTGTTGCGCTGACTGACGTCGCGCAGGCGCCGATAAATTTCATATTAGCTACACCGGTCAAGCCAAATATTTATTTTATTCTTGATGACTCCGGCAGTATGCAATCGAGTTTTCTTGGCGACGAGGTGATATCACAGCAATACCAAAATACAGTTGGCTATCGCAGCAATCTGTGCAACAAGATCTATTACAACCCCAATATCAACTATCCAGTGCCGGTAGACGCCAGTGGCAACGAGTATCCTCAGCAAAATTTTTTGTCGGCGTCCTATGATGGATTTGTCAGTTCCTCGGTCAGGATTAATCTATCCAATGCATTCATGGCTTGGCGTTCCGAGAGTACCGTGCCAGCGCTGCCCGAGAACACTGCTGAAATAACTTATCGCGTTGACTGTGCAACGGCAGCAGGCAGTTGTAGTACCAGTCATTCAGGTCTGCCAAATCGCCCTGAGCCTGCATATTATTTTGTGTATCGGGGTAATAAACCAGAGCGGCTAGGTGACGGTTCGGCCGAGGATCACTGCCGAGATACCGCATACGATGCCAATGCCGAGGGAAAAAATCGCTGGCGCAAGATTGTGGTTAGTTCCAGCTCCGGACCGAATGGTAAAGATGAAACCATCAACTTCGCGAACTGGTTTGCCTATCACCGCACCCGCCTGCTGACCATGAAAACCGCTATTTGCCGGGCCTTCAGCCAGCTTGATGGCAACTACCGGGTGGGCTACTCAACGATCAGCGAGGCTGGTGTCAGCGATCTCAGCGCAAATTTTTTACGTATTGATGACTTCACTAACGAGCATAGAAAAAACTTTTATAAAAAAATCTATGCAGCTCGTCCTACCGGGGGCACCCCGCTACGCGCGGCACTCGCCAAAGCCGGCCGGCTGTATGCCGGCAAGCTACTCACCGGGCAATACGACCCGGTGCAGTACTCATGCCAGCAGAACACCACGATTTTATCTACCGATGGTTATTGGACTAGCCAGGACGAATTCGGTAGCTACGCACCCAAGCAGGTTGATGGTGTGACCGATGTGGGTAATCCTGATACTCAGCTTCCACGTCCTATGTTCGACGGCGGCGCGGGCGCACGTGCGGCACGTATGGCGACGCTGACAGTCGAGCCACGGCACACTGACCCTGATCCGTGGTACAGCGTTTTAATTAGTCTGAAGCTGGACGGTGTCGATCTGATGAATAGCTTTGCAAATATCTTGCATAAACCGGCGGCAAATTTAATGACCGAGGCGAGCGAGCTGGCGTATTGGATCTCACTACAA
>Ga0194130_10000532_pt1 | contig 70913 bp, 80 predicted proteins | sample TA2KigsurfametaG_FD_160084 | JGI IMG/M metagenome (GOLD analysis project Ga0194130, IMG submission 160084) | Freshwater microbial communities from Lake Tanganyika, Tanzania - TA2015050 Kigoma 12 surface | ecosystem: Environmental > Aquatic > Freshwater > Lake | place: Tanzania: Lake Tanganyika...
TTGACACCTTGCCGGTGCCCATGCTAGAATAAGGTGGGCACTTGGCATACGGGTTGCACCAGCCCCCGCGCCTTCGGCGCGGCTGGCATTATATCACAGGCAAAAGAATAAAGCAACAATAAAAAAAATAAATAAATCGTCACCACCCCCCTTGTGCCCATGCTCCACCCCATATATAATAAGCCCATGCCCACCAAGCCCAAGCGAATCAAGATTGTACTCCGCTCCTATGTTTGCACCGGTTGCTTGACCCCCTGCCAGACTTCTGATAAGATGCGGACAAAGTGCCCCAAGTGTACGGGAGATTGGAATAAAGTTAAGGTTGAAGGCTTGCAAGCAAACACCCTCATGTGGTAAAATAATCGCCATGCCCATGACCACCAACGAAATCGCAGAGGCAGTCCAGAAGCACGCGGTTGTCAACTATGAGGTGAGCGGTTGGGATTGGATTGTCGAGTGTTGGGATCTTGAGTCAATCGAAAAGGAACTAATCCGTTCCAAAATTACCACGGTTAATGAAGCTATTGAAAGCTTTGGCAGGTCCGCTCGCCTTTGGGATGATCATCGACGCGTTCCTGTACGCGGCACAGAGATTTTTTAGTTGACCCACGCAGGAAAGAAAAGGTATAATAAGCACATGACCACTCCAGTTCTCGGACAGACGATTGTTGGTTTCAGCGGTGACGATTTCATTTTCCTTGCAATGAATGATGATGACGTATTTGTTCGTTGCCCTGTCACTTTGAAGGTTGACAGTTATCCCCGTTCGTTCTTTGGGCTGTAGCCTGTAGCCGTTGGCATGGGGATTGCACCAGCCCCCGCGCCTTCGGCGCGGCTGGCATTATATCATAATAAAAAAATAAAAGCAAATAAAAAAAACTAATAGTTCCACCCACGCACGGGGTAAACCCGTGCATGTTAGTAGATCCAGCAACGGAAAGCAAGAGAATAAAAAAGTATGGGGGTAGTTGACCCCCGCAGCATTTCCGGCGTATAATAGGCGCATGAACATGAACCCCTGCATCGACGGTCACCAGTCTCAGGCATACTGGAAGTATGACGCCCGTGGCATCCCGCTTGCTAAGATCTGCAAGGTGTGCGCCGCGTGGAAGCTTGCAAAGTACAGGCCAGAGGTTCTCAGCAACGGCAACTATCACGCAGACGAGCGTATTGACAGCGACTACTGATCTCCTGTAGAATATTCCCCGGCAGTTAACCCGCAGCAAACGAGAAAAAACAATGATCATCTTCCGTCGCCTGATCCGTTCCAAGGGTACCACCGCTGCCAAGCTTGTTGGAGGGCACCGTTATGCAACGAACGTCAAGGCATTGATCGCACACGCAAAGCAGACGCGGCACGTTTATGCCTTCATCGACGAGAAGGGCAGGGAGGGAACGATCCGTTCCGGGGTTCTCATGCGGACTGTTGACTCCCATGTGCGGAACATTGTCACTGTCGGTGACGCGATCCAGCGTCCCCTGCCGTTTGAGGTTGACACGACCCCAGAGGTTGTGATCGAGAACGGTGTGATCGTAGCCTAGTTGACAGCCTGCCGGTCCCTGTGCTAGAATATGGCAGGGACTTGGCATGGGTGTTGCAGCCGCCCTTCGGGCGTCGGCTGGCATATTATATCAGGTCGGAAAGAATAAATCAACTAATAAAAAAAAATAAATGCCACCTTGACCCTACCTCCCATCCCGGTCTATAATATGGGCATGAACCAGATCGAGTTTGACTTCACGAAAAGCTTTCGCTACTGCCCGGTTTGTAAAACCTCTTATCAGTCCGTGTTGACTGAAGCTTTTACTAGGTGTGGAGTGTGCGACGAAAACAGGCGGAAAGAATATCTCGCCAACCTCTTGCGTCAGGTTACTTGAACGGTTATAATAACGCCATGACCACGATCAAGCGAACGGTTTACTTTGTTGCAGCGGGTAGCAAGTTTGTTGGCGAAAAGAGCCACCTTGTTGACTTTGACAACGCTATCCCATATGATACCGAGGATGGTGCAGATCGTAGCTTGCGCCGGATGTTGCGGGATTATGAAAAGGTCAAGGAAAATCTTAAGAACACCCTTGAACGTGGGTATGTGTGGGATTATACCTACAATACTGATCCCGCTGGCGTTGCACATATCAAGCGCATGAAGGATTATCTGCAAGATAGCAATCCTGAAAATATCAGGATTGTCAAGGGAGAAATGGTTGTTGACTTAGAGTAAGGGAACGGATATAATAACCCCATGAACGACGAAACCTGCAAGTGCTTTGAGTGCAACAAGGAAATCCCCAGCAACATGGCGCACGTTGTCACCCGTCCCTCGCGCTACAACGGCAAGGTGATCACCTATGAAATGTGCGACGAATGTTGGTACTTTGAAGGCACCAACAACGACGAAGAATAAAGTTTGACAGGTGCGGGACTAGTTGATATACTAGCCCCCGCGCCGAAGGCGCGGCTGGTATTCTACCATAGCTGGAAATAAAAGCAAGAGAATAAAAAAATAGTTAGCCTCTTCCAATCCTCTTTTAGATCGTCTATAATACCGCCATGACCAACGAGAACAGCAGGAAGTGCGACGAGTGCAGCATCAAGCTTCATGGCGAGTGCATCGTTGACGGTGCGTTGCTCCTCTGCTATGACTGCGCGGAGCATCTGGAATACGAGCGCGAGGCAGACGAGGGAATGGATCGGGACGAGACTGACGGGGGTATCTATTGAGATTGCCCATCCGTTTCGTTTGTCCAATCTAAAGCGCGTGGGGTAGCACACCCAGCGCCCATAGTCAAAGGGGGTTGGGGGGTTGGCTAGCAAAAAAAGAAAAAGCCTCCCACCCCCTTGACGAATAAGCAGAACTAGGCTAAACTAGCCGCCTCGCTTCGCTCGGGGAGGCTGGCATACCTATTATATCAGAGGCAGGGAATAAAGCAAGAAGATAAAAAAGATATTCCTCCAGTTGCCTTCCCCCTCCTTCTCTGTTACGCTGGGCAGGAACATAAAGAAAGTTTGAGGACAACATGAACAAGGAAGAGATTCATTACATGAAGCTGGAGAATAAGATTGAGCAGGTTGCACTAATCATGCACAGGCTAAACAATATGTGGAGCTTCACAGGCAAACAATTATCTTATGCCTGTGATAACTATATGCGTCCACAAGCTATGGCAACAGTTGAGGAGCGTGTGGATATGTTGCTGCAAGCTTATGCTGCCCTGACAAAGAGCGTCACGTTCTACACAGGTCAAGGTTATATCCTTCCAGCTTTCTGGGATGAAACCTTTGGCAAGCTTGGGCAGGATGTTATTTATTCTTTGCCTGAACTGATGCATCCTAAAAAAGAAAAGGCGTTCAATAAAAATTTGCAAAGGGCCTTCTCCCATGCTTGGGGGGAGTCCCCCCTCCCCCCCGTATAGGCGTGCGGGCAACCGATATTTAAAGTCCTAGCGCACTTGACAAGTGGCAAAAAAGGGGCTATGGTCTTTTATCTACACGGGGCAAAAAATGACATTTTCGTGAGTTTGTATCACCCACCTACCTATACAAAAAAACAAACGCATTATAAAATGTACCTGTAGAAAAAAATCCCCGGAAAAATTTTATGGAAAATTTTAAAAAGTTTGGCATTATACAAATTTAATTCCAAAATTTGTTAAAGATAATTTAGCTAAAAGTTCTAAACATGAAAACGCGAAATACTTCACAAAAAAAAGCTAAACGTTACGCCTATAATATAGGCGATCTCGTAGCTTGCTATGAAAACTCCGATACTTATAAAGTATTAGTTGGCTGGATTAATGAACGCTGGAAGCGAGATGATAGAATATTTTATAAAGTTACTTGGAGCGATTTTGAAGAACGTCAAGATATAATAAACACTCCTATAAAGCAAGAACATCTAGACATGTGTTATAATTTACTTCAAAAAGCATTAGAGTTAGATGTTTGGGAAGGTAAAAAAATAATTTAAAACAACCATGGGTAAACCAAAGTATAATATAGGTGATTTGGTTGGCACATGGTTGGCTTGTAAAGACCGTAAACATGAGTGTGTTTTGTTGGGTTGGATAACAAAAATAGAAGAAATCGCACTTGATGAACGTGATGCTTATATGGGAGTTTGGTGGTATACTATTGAATGGGCAGACAATGTAATCGAAGATCAACTATCTGAAGATACGGTTTCTGTTGTTGTAAAAGCATATCGTAACGCCAAGCGCTATAATCGATGGATACGAAAAAATGGTTTACACTGAAGATGATTTAAGAAAAAAATGTGCTGATCTGCTGAACGGGTCACCCCTACCTGTCACAAGCAAGTCAGATAGACGCTTTGGTGCAACTATTGAGAGCTATTTTGGTATCAAGCCAAATAATAAAAGCAGCAGCGATTTGGAAGCTCTTGATATGGATATAAAAACAAAAGTAAATAAGTCTTGCGATTTAACACTTTTTTCATCTCGACCACATTATTTGCGTACAGATAGAAGCGGTTTTCTTTCTGTTTATGGAAACGAAAGCGATGAAGGGCGTAGTTTTTATTATGATGTTTCTTCTAGTGTAAATAAAAAAGGTCTTCAATTGATTGTTAAAGAAGATGCTGAAGATATAGAGATGTGTGTTTATGACACAATACGTCATATCAACCGTGCATCAATGCATTTTGGACATATCAAACATTGTGCAAAAATAAAAATGAAAAATATTCTTGTCGCCTGTGGCGATAAATCGATTGTTGATCGTAAGGAATATCTGCAAATAAACAGCATATCTATTTATAGTAATTTAAAAATAAGCAATGATATAATTAAAGATCTGTTATTAAATAATAAAATGATATATAGCTTTCGTGAAGGATCAAAAAAAGATCATGGATGCGCATTTCGTTTGACAGATCTTGAAAATTTGAAATTGTTGTATAACAACCTAGAAATTATTGAACGTTAATGAATGGCGATTTTCCTATTGGCACACTTGTACTTATCAGTGGTTCAAAACCAGATGAATTAGGCATTATCGTTGGTCATCATCATGTCCGCGTATGGCCTAGCGAAGAAACAACGATAAATAAATATAAAGTCATTTATAAGATAAATATCATTAGCAGGAATACTTACAAGTATTGTTATTCCTACGAAATGGTAATCTTAAGTGACTGACAAATACTTTAAATACAATATAGGAGATCTGGTGTATTTCCGTATGGATAATGCATATTTTGGTCTTTGTATTATTAAAGGTTTTGGAAAAAATTATTTTAAAGATGGTCAATATCAAGTAGTTGATTGTATAACAGGAGAAGTCTATATCGCGTTTGAATACGAATTATTTCCTCCCGAAGAGTTTCCGTTATAAAACTATTTATATTAATGAGTCGTAATTTAAACGAATATGTATATCCTTATAAAAAAATTTGCATTGGAAGTTTGGTTGAAGTATTAATCATCAAACGTAAAATAGATATAGCTATTATCATTGATAGAAATGTTGGAGCTAAGGAAAAAGATCATTGGTACATAGTACGAAGCATATTTACTGATAAAGAATATGCCGCTTATCCAAGCGAATTAAAAGTTCTTAGTGGCGAAGTAGAAGACTAATTATTGTATGAACAATAATAAAGAATTTAACAATTACGTAGAGCAAATTAAATTAGAATTTCCAAATTTTGAAGTAATACCAAAAGATGAATCTTTCCTCATGAAACTGGCTTATTATGGCCTTCTAATGAAATTTTGGAATCCTACTTTCATGACAACATATATAACAGTGCTTTTTGGCAAGGTTTATATGCCAAGAAACTTTATTGGTATACCGGTCATGGTTGATGTGCTACGTCACGAATTAGTGCATTTACGAGATGCAAAAAAATTTCCATTCTTATTTGAATTAACATATGTGTTATTCCCATTACCAATAGTATTTACCATGAGAGCATATTGGGAATTTCGTGGCTATTGCGAGAGTATCCGCGCTATAAGCGAACGATACGGCTATGTATCTGAAAACAATATAGATTTTTTTGTGGAACAATTCACTGGTCCGAGCTATTTATGGATGTGTCCATTTCCTAAATTTGTCAAAAATAAATTTATTAAATTTACTATTGACAACAACATAAAGGTAAGTAAATAAATTGCAAAAAATTAATAAAATATATTTGCGTACTTTAATTAAAGAAATGTTGGATAATTCTTTAGATACACACGATATAGAAATATTAGATCTTCCAACCGATAGGCATTATGTTGGTGATCACAAAAATTTTACATTCAAAAGTAAACTAAATACCTTAATAAATACAAAAAATAAAAAGCGAAAGAAACTTATCTAGAAAAGATATTATAAAAGACCTAGAAACTTTAATTTCTTCGCTAAATTAAAGGATAAAAATATGAAAATTACAAAAGATTATCTTCGTCAATTGATTCGTGAAAACTTAGAGCAAACAAATTCAGAAGAAGCCGCCCCTGCTATTCCTGATTTTCGTAAAGCAAAAGTGTTGGCTGTTAAATTAGTGAAAATGTTAGACAATCAAGAAGCACAATTACTAAAAACTTTACTTTCTTCTGGACAGCCTGACTATTTACGGTCATTTGTAAATGCCATGTCTGTTGCAATGGCAGGTAAAAAACAATGAAAATTACAAAATCTTACATAAAGCAATTAATTCGTGAATCTCTAAACGAAATAGAGCGTCAAGATCCACGGGAAGACCCCGCAGGCGTTTATGGTGTTGACCCAACAGGGGAGAAGGATAAAGAAGTTAAACAATTAGAAATGTCTAATGATAATTTATTAGAAATGGTAGAACGAGTTATAGCAGATTTACAAAGAGTTGCATCTGCATTAGCCAAAAAATAAATCCTACCCATCCTGCCTCTAGCCCTCGCTTTTGAGCGCCAAGCACACTTGGATGGGTTTTTTATTTTCTAAAACTAATTATATATTATGTTGCTAAGACCTTGTTACGTCAAATTAGGTGATTTTGTGTGTACAAAAAAGGGCACACCGATATATGGTTATGTAACTTGGATAGACGAAAATAGTGAAACAGGTGAATATTATGTAGAGGTTCAACACGACGATGTAGCTGATCCCGTTTACTTTTATGACGTTGAGTTAACTGTCATGAGAATGGAATATGAATAATGATCCAATACTAACACACAATATTGGTGATTTAGTCATGAGTACGGACAAAAATAATAATAAAATATTAGGATATATTATAAGCTACTTTAATGGTAATTTAGGAACTTATTATGAAGTAGAGTGGTTGCACGGGGAAGGATATATGTATTATGGATATGGCGAAATAATACGTATGAAAGGTGAATTATTAAGATTTAAAGAGGAAAAAAGTATTGATTAAGCATGAATTGGGCGATTTATTACTAGCCTATACTGCCGCTGGACAATACCTTTTAGGAATGGTATCTTCCACAGATGAATCACAAATAGACACATATCATAATTTATACCAAATTACTTGGTTAAGCGGTGGTAATAGTGAATTTGTTGGTGCGCAATATACATATACCACTATTTCCGGTATGAAGAACAATTTAACAGATTTTTTATATAACTATGACAAAATATAACTTCATAGATTTGTTGACTACGCTTTTTTATTCATGGATAGCTTTATTTTTAGTAAGTTTATCTTTTTATATTGCTTTTACATATCCCTCCACTAAACCCGAGCCACGTTTTAAAAATACTCTACAACGTGATATAAGCCCATAGATTATGCGAAAATTATTACTTTCATTGGTAGTATTGATGTTTACCGGCGTAACTCCTGCGCCTATTATGAAGCCATTAGCTTGGGAGCAACCAAACAAACCCGGGCGGCAAAAATGGAGTGAACATACATTCCAGTATATATATCGTAATTTCGATAAACTCGATAAGGCTATAGATATAAATTACTTTTGTCCCAATTATCATAACATGAACCGTGACGAACGTGTTAACGCTTGGGGACAGCTCGTAGCGTCCATAGCGTGGTTTGAGAGCGGTTGGAACCCCCGTGCCCGTATGCCGGAACCCCGTTTGGGGTTTGACCCTGTAACGGGCGATACGGTGATTGCAGAGGGGTTGCTACAATTAGGTTATAGCGATTCGATGTGGCGCGAATATTGTCGATTTGATTGGATGGGGGACCGTGCCCTTGATGCAGATGATTTGCAACGTACCATGATTAATCCGCGTACACATCTTGAGTGCGGTGTAGGCATCTTGGCAAGTCAAGTAGAACGGTATGGGCGTATAGTAATAGATACCGGTGCCTATTGGGCGGTTATCAAATTAAATCACCGTAATCAGCGGATAGATGGCATACGGCGTATGGTTATGAGACTGCCAATGTGTTTGGATGAGGAGTAAGATAATTTTAGCGCGGCGTTGCCGCGCTTTTTATTTGTGCCAGCCGCCGTGTTAGAATAGACATATGGATAATATAAAAATTGCAATAGTTGGAGCGATGTTAATAAGCAATGGAATATTTGCGTGTTTTTTATCTAGAGCTATTAGTGCAGGTTCTATGCCTTGGTGGTCGTCGTATTTAACTAGCTTTATAAGCGCTTCTATATTTGCTTATCAATTACGTAGTAAGCTAATGCCTTTAACACTTATGTCTGTATTTCAGACTTTCTTTTTTCATGCTGCTTGGTATGCAACAGCATTTTTTATTTTAGGTAATGAATTAAAAGGTATAAAAATAATAGGTTTGTTATTTGCTTTTGCAGGTATGATTATGATGTCACTATAAAGGAGAAATACAATGAATGGCTTAACACAAGCACAAGTAGAAAATGCAAAAAATCTTGCATGTGAAAAATGTAATGGTAATTTGATGAAGCAAGTATTTGTAATTAAAGTAATCTCTGGCTTAGTTACTGGTGATTCCAAGGATACACTAGTGCCGGTGCCTGTTTTTGCTTGTAATAATTGCAATCATGTCAATGGCTTGTTTGCTAAAGATTTAAAGCTTGGTGACGTTCCACACGTACAAGTCTAATTACTATACATCTTGACGGTGAGGAAAGGTGCATGTATGATGAGAAAACTTCCAACGAGGTTTACAACATGAAAGTTCTCACCTTAGCTTCTAACTATGAGCCACTTGGAGTAGTCTCATGGGAACGAGCTATAACACTTATTTTTTCTAATAAAGTCACTACTTTAGAAGAATATGATAGCATTATACGCTCACCGTCAGTTACAATGAAAATTCCTGCCGTTATTGTTTTTAAAAACGGCAAGAATGGTAAACAAAAAAATTCAGTAAGATTTTCAAGAAAAAATGTTTGGATACGAGATGAAGGTAAGTGCCAATATTGTAGCAAATTTGTTTCTATTAATACATTTACGATTGATCACGTTGTTCCAAAAACTTCTGGCGGTAGAACAGTTTGGGATAATGTTGTAGCCTGTTGTTATACATGTAACCAGAAAAAAGGCGATAAGCATCTAAAAGATTCAGGTATGAAACTATTTAAGATGCCAAAGAAGCCAAATAAACTTCCTTATTTACAAGAAATAACTGACGGACAATATGATTTAGAGAAAAATATTCCTGTATCTTGGAAGTTTTATTTAGAAAGATAAATAATGTATTTAACAGCAATCGATACGGAAACAACTGGTCTTGATTTAAAAAGGCATCAAATAATTCAACTTGGCGTTATTAGATATGAATTAGAAGATTGTGGTAATTTAAAAATGCTTGAAAAGTATCAATACAATATAAAACCAAGTAATATTAAAGCAGCTTCACCAGAAGCACTTAAGATTAATGGTTATAATGAACAAGCGTGGCGTGATGCAATTCCATTTATAGACTGCTTTCCATTATTAAACGATATTTTTACTAGATCAGAAGCATTAATTGGTCAAAACCTTATTTTTGATTTACGCTTTATAGCTAAAGAATATTGGCGATATGGTTTAATAATGCCAAAGATTCCTAAGTATATTGATACAAAATATATGGGGCAACAATTAGTAAATGAAGGCAAAATTAAATCTTGCTCTATGGATAACATGTGCAAACACTTTAGCATCAAGTATAGTGGCAGAGCGCACACTGCCTTGACTGACTGCGAGAGAACGGTTACAGTGTGGGAACGCCTGATGAAGCATGTGGAAACCAGATATTTTACCTTTGAGGAGCCTTATGATGCATTCAAGAAAAATACAAATGCCAGAAAAGTTATCTAGCAAAGATATATCAAGTATAGTATATGTGTTTAAAACTATGTCGAGTGCAGCAAGACATGATTTTCTTTCTTCTCTTATTATTCAACATCCAGAACATTATAGAAAAATTAGCAAGGCTTTAGGCAAAGAATATAAGAGTTCTATTGGTTTAGCATAATACTATGTAATATAAGGGCGTTTGGTATGCCCTTGAGGGAAAGTAAATGTCTGTTCCGGCATATATTATAAATGACAAAAAACAAGAACGCAGACAAGAAATACAATTAGAAATCCCCGACTATTCAAAACAATATTACGAATATACAGAAAAACTTCAAAAAAAAGAACAAGAATCTAAAAAAGAAACCGTAATACATATTCAAATATACTAATTATTTAAGAATTTTAAAGCTTTAAGAACTACTTATGACATGGTGCATAAGTAGTTTTTTTATTTCCAATGAGCGAACTATTACTAGAAAAAATTAGTCACGATGAACTTTTGAAACAACTTCAAGAGTTCTATAATTATGCAAAAAAAAGACTTAAATTAGATCGTGATCCCCAAATATTTTTAAAAAGAGATAATGTTAATTCAGAAGATTTCTTAGGAAAAACAGGATATTATGATCCTGAAGAAGAAAAGGTTGTTCTTTATATAGTCGATAGACACGCAAAAGATATTGTTAGATCTTTATCACATGAATTAATACATCACACACAAAAACTTAGAGGTATTACCGATAATGTAAATTTAAACAATATTGGTATCGATCCATCATATGCTTTACACAATAAAGATTTAAGAACGATGGAGAAACAAGCATTTTTATGGGGCGACATGATATTTCGTGATTGGACCGATAAACAAAAAAAGAAAAGGAAAAATACTATGGCTGAACAAAAAATAGCTAAAAAAGATTATGATCGTGATGGCAAAAAAGAAAGTCCTTCTGCTGAATATCGCGGGTCAGTCGATGCTGCCATTAAAGCTTCTAATGATAAGAAGAAAAAAAATAAAACAATAAAAAAGGAAAACGATATGAAAATTAAGATGACTAATGAAGAAGAAGTTGTAGAAGCTAAAGATGACGAAACAGAAGAAATAGTAGGATTAGGTAGCGAATTACCACCACGTAATCTTGCAGATTTACCACCTGACGTAACAGGTGAAGAGGAAGAAGACGCTGGCGGCGGTGAGGATGAGAAGTTAGGCGGTGGATTACCACTAGGCCGCGTAGAAGATAAATTTAATGATATGGATGCTGAACAGCAAGCTAGATTTCTTACATTTTTAGCTAAGAAGGCTAAAGATAAAAAAGCTGCGGCTAGAGAACTAGACCGCCAACTACGCGCAGAAAAAGAAACAGAACGTAGAGCAAGCTTTGCAAGCCTACCCGGCGCCAAGCCCCCAATGGAAGAATCAAAGCAAAATCCATATCCTGTATTATTCGAACAACGTGAACGCTTATTAAAAGAAGCATTTCAAACACGTGAAGAGCGTGTTTATAACGAATTAATCAAACGCTTCATTAAAAAATAATGGCTAGAAGTTTTATAATTTCTTATGATTCTACAAGAACAGAAGAAACTGTTCTTGTTACTTCTTTTGCTGTAACCGTTCCAAGTGGTTCTGTATCATTGCTTGCTACGGTTACAGTAGATGGAGCAGCATATTTTGCTACAGTTCCTTCTGGATCTGGAGAGATTACTAGATATTATCCAATAATTGAACAGCAAAACACCTGTATTAGTTTAAAAAATACATTTGTTCCTTATATATTAACAATTGGTTAAAACACTTAATATGGATAATTTATTATTAGAAAAAACAATTAGTCATTTATATGAAAACGGTAGAATGACTATTGGTAAATTAAAAGAACGTATTAAACTATCGTCATTATTTACTTTAAATGAAAGTAAAATAACCGATGGTAAAGAAATACTTTTATCTTATAGTGTAAATGAAAATAAACTTTTAATCGCTAATAATAAATCTGACATTAAACAGGGTTGCAAATCAATAAAAGAATTTATTAAAACATTAGAAGAAAATAAAGATTCCTGTTTCAATTCATTAAATGGTTTAGAACATAATATTAATCGGATGAATACAGAAGACCAAAAAGATATTTTTGGTGATAATAATAAGATATATTATAAAGTAAAAGTATTGTTTTTTCCAAATGATGGCTATGATTATAATACAAATTATATTATGCCATTAGATGAAGGTCATTGTCAATATGATGAAAAAGGAAAAGAAATATTATCTGAAATAACTATTAAATTAAATAAATTTAATTCTCACATAAGCGAATGGCAAAAACGCAGCAGATCAGAAAAATATATGAATGAGTCTGCCGCTTATGAAAAGTTGTTAGAATTACATAATAAAGAATATGTAAATATAGCTAATAGCAATATTAATAATTGTTTAAATAATGTTAATTCTTATATTAATAACGATAACTTCAAATTACATGATGAATCCAGCATTAATGATTATATGCTTTCAAGAACATATATGTTACTAAATAATATGCTTGATTCTTCTAAAACTTCTCCTTATGACTCTATTGCAAAAATGAATATAGCAAAGAAAGTTTTAGGAGTCAATGGTATTAGTTATTATGATTTAGGCAATGTTTTGAACCCTGATCAATTGTCTTATGTTAAAGACAATATATTAAATCATGACAGTAAAAAAGAATTTTTAAATACTGCTATTAAACCTCTAGAAGATACTTTAATTGAATATTCTGTTAATGTTTTAAAAAGCAGCAAATCAATATTACTATTAGAAAATTCTTTAAATTATAAAAGTTATTCTAAGTTATTAGAAAATAGTTTAAAATTTATTGAATCTAGTCGTAATTTAAAAACATTAAAAAATGAATTATTAAACTTGCGTTTTATAGATAAACAAATGTCTAAAAAGAAAAAACCATTTTATTATGATGGCAAAAAATGTATTTTAGATAATAATTATAAACCCATCAGAGAATTATTAAAGTTATTAAGTCCATTAACAGATAATACAGATAAACAAATAATAACAGAAAATATTTTAAATGATATAATTATAGAAGATATAAAAAAGCGTGGCAATAAACATTGTTTGATTTCTATTAAATCTCGTAGAAATTTAGGTTGTTATAGCAGCGAAGAGGGAGCTAAAGAGCGAGAAAGACAAGTAAATTATTTTAAACATAGAAAGAAAAAATCAACCAAAAAAGAATCTAGTAGCGTAGGTGGCGGTGGTATGGAATTCGGAGCAGTGCAAAAAATAGAACCGGAGCAACAATAATGGAACAATTTGATGAATTAAGAAGTTATATTCGTAACGTATTATTAAAAATACGCGACAACCAAAAAAAAGTTCTAAAGGCAGATTTAAAAGAAGAACGCGCATTGCGTAGATTGGTACGCAAAATGCTTGTTGAAATTAAAGAAACATCACCGCACGAATTAACTGGTATTAACGTACTGGAAAAATTGCTTGGCAACATCATGCCAGTTATTGAAACTGGATATAAGAGTTTAACTACTGATCCATCACAACGTGAATCATATGGTGCCCATATTTTGAGAGCAGTACAAAATCTTCTTTCGATACCATCCATGTATTTTGATCTTGATAGTAAGGGCGACATGAAAACTGATGGCGAGGCAGTTGAAGAGCGGCCTACAGATATACAAAAAGAAGAAGTAAAAATTAAAATGAGCAAGAAGGACAAAGAAGAGCAAGAAAAGTTCATAGATATTAATAAAGATAGTAAAGAAACAGAAGAAGAAACACCAGATCCTAGCGATCCAATGAGTGCTTTCCAAGATATTGAAGGTGAAGATCACACTGGTAGATCATTTGCATTAGAAACATTTAAAAAAGTGCAAAAACAAGTTCTTGAATCTTACTCAACATTATCAAATCCAAAAGATAGAGAAGTATTTGAAGAATATCTAATTACAAATATTAAGTTGTATCTAAGACGTTTCGAAGAAGAACTTTCTGATAAACCCCCGGTTCCAACAACTCCATCATATGAAGCTGCTGTTTCAAAGATAGATTCACAAACAGCTGGTGGAGCGACAGCAGCTGGTGGATTATCGGGAGTTGAAGAACCAGAACAATCAACAGTAGGAGCATAGTCAGTTACGATACGTTAGAAGACAAATGTTGTTAAATTAGATAAAAAGGAATTTATTATGAATCCAGCTAAACGTAAAAAGTTGTATAGATTAGAATTACAAAAAAAACAATCACAATTAGTAGATATAGTAGAAGAAAAAGTAGTACAAAAAGAAGAAGTAAAACCAATAACAGAAGTATTATCTGAAACTGCACCTGTTGTTGCTAGTACTTTAGAAATTGGATTGAAGTTACCAGAAACAGAAGTATTGGAAGCTAGAAAAGATAAGAAAAAGAAACTATCTTCACAAGATTCATAAATGTGTTATAGTGGTCTATTATGACCAATAAAACATATAAACAAATAGGTGAAGAAATCGGTAAGTTGGTAGAAGAAAAAAATGCTGCATATGGTAGTTCGTTTGCAGAATGTCATAAAATCCTGAGCGTCCTGTATCCAGAAGGCATTAAGCCGGAACAATACACAGACGCTCTTGCTATTATAAGAGTAATAGATAAATTATTTAGAATAGCTAATAATAAAGATGCATTTGTCGAATCGCCTTGGAATGATATAGCAGGTTATGCAATTTTAGGAGTAGCTAATCATGATAGCAAGCGAGATAAGAGCTAATATAAAAAATACTAAAAATAGAACTTGTAAAGATTATTCTATTCTTAATGTTTTAAGATCACAAAAAAAAAGTAATGAATATTTTGAGACTATGTTAGCTAATATAGATTTAGAAGATATAATAGCATTAAAATTAGAATTAGCTTATAGATCTGTAGGAGTAGCATTATACGGTGCGCCACTTTGGAGAAATCTAAATCATATTATAAAAGAAGCATTATTAAAATATGTTGTTTCAATTAGTAAATCTAAAGGTGAAGCTGCTAGGTATGTTGGTGTAGATAGTATAAAGTTTTTATTTTTATTAAAAAAATACAATATAGATTATTTCTTTCTTAAAGGAAAAATAAACAATGCTGATAACAGAAACACAATTAAAGAAAATATATCCGAAAGTAAAACAGGATAAATTACAGTTATATGTTAAAGCTTTTAATAATGTTTTTCCTGCCTATGGTATCAATACCGCTAGAAGGATTGCTGCATTTCTTGGACAAGTTGGCGTTGAAAGCGGACAACTCAGATACGACAAAGAATTAGCATCTAAATGGAATAAAAAAAATGTAAATGATATTAATGAACCAATAGGTAGTTTATATGAAGGAAGAAAAAATTTAGGTAATAAATTAGCTGGTGATGGTCCAAAGTTTATTGGTCGAGGTATATTACAACTAACTGGTAGAGCTAATTATGAAAACATGTCTAAAACTCTTGGAATAGATCTTATAAATAATCCAGAGTTAGCATGCGATCCAGAAGTTAGCACCAAGATAGCTTGTGAATATTTTAAAAAACGTGGCTTATTGGAACTGGCAGATGAATGGAATTTAGATGAAATAACTCGTAGAGTAAATGGTAATGCTAAATTACATCACGATATAAGAGTAAAGTATAGCGAAGAAGCATTAAAAACTTTAAATAAATAGTTTAATATTAGGTAGTAGGCTTAACAGTAGTCAACTTTAATGAGTGAAACAAAATCCTATGTATTCTAATTGTAAGTCCGTTAACAGCGGGAGAATAAGCGAAAGCGCCGTTCACAGCACTATAAGTAACCCCGAAGTTAATTATGGTGATCAGGCTAACCTCAATACAATATTTATTAGAGAAGTTGCATAGGTTGGGGAATAGGAAAACAAAGTGTAGTCCTGAAAGACTACGAAGTATATTTTAAATCTTTGGTTCTTTGGTGTAATAACACGCCTATTATTAAATGTTCTTATGGCAAAAAAAACTAAAATATCACATTGGAATTATAGGGTTTTTAAAAATAGTAATTATGCTGGTGAAGACCAGTATGGTATTATAGAAGTATATTATGATAATAAAGGTAAACCATCCGGTTATACTGATTATCATGTACCTTGGGGAGAAAATATTAAAGATTTAAAATGGGAATTATCGTCCATGTTGAAAGCATGCAGAGAGCCAATATTAACTGAAGAAGATTTCTTAAAAAAGAGAAAAAAGAATGTCAAATCAAAAATGGAAAAATGAAAAATCTTTTTCTTCTTTTGAAGAAGCGCTTCAATATAAAACTCTCTTGCTTAACTCGCCAGAAGGTGCTACATTAGAAGTTAAAATTAAATGTTACGAAGAATCTTGCTATATTGTAAGAACAAGAACTCATCCTGAACTAGAACATATTATACAACAATTAGATGAACAAATAGCTTTAAGTAAAAACAAAAATAAGAAAGGGTAAAATATGAGATTTATTAAACGTCTGGAAGAAGTTGCTAAAGAGGAAACAAAAAAACGCAAAACGCACGATAGAGAAGAGCGCGATCTAGACGTTGAAGCAGACGATAATCATATTTACTTTTATACTGATGTTACAAAAGAGAGTGTATTAAATCTTAATAAAAATATTTCAAAAATAGAAGCTGATATGTTGCATGCCGCTAATGTTTTACGTATAGACACACCAGAAATATTTATGCATATTAATAGCCCCGGTGGAAGTTTATTTGACGGTTTAGCATCGGTTGACTATGTAAGACGTTGCAAGGCTCCTATACATTCTGTTATAGAAGGTACCGCTGCATCAGCAGCAACACTTATTTCTGTTATGGCTCATAAACGCTCAATTAATAAACATTCTTATATGTTGATCCATCAACTATCTTCTGGTTTAATAGGAAAATATGAAGAATTAGTAGATGACATGGAAAATAATAAAGCGCTGATGAAAGCAATTAAGCAAATTTATCTGGAACGAACAAAGATTCCAGAAAACCTGTTGAAAGATATTCTTAAAAAAGATATCTATTTTGATGCAAAGCAGTGCTTGAAGTACGGATTAGTAGACCAAATTCTAGAATAAAGGAAAATAATATGAAGACACTCGTAATGACAGCAGTAGCAGCAGCTATGTTTGTAGGTTGCACCAGCAAGACCTCCGCACCAGCAGCAGGTACAACTACTACAACCACTCCAGTAGTAGAAGTATCAGCACCAGCAGTAACAACTCAAACATCCCCTACTGTAGCCGCTCCAGTTGCCCCACAAACCGCTGTAGTGGCCCCATCCGTAGATGGAAGCATCTCTGCCGCATCAGCGACAGGTAGCGCCTCTGGAAGCTCTACAACAGCTGCTACTGGCGCAGCAGTAGTACCAGCAACAGCAGATAATAAGTAATATAATATTCCCGCAGGTGACGGCATGGGGAGTTCGTTTTTTAATGAACAAATAGATGTCGTCTTTTATTTTTTAATACTATTTATTGTAATTAAATTTATGAAAAAAAATAATAACAGCAGCACTTTATGGTTAAGAATTCTTGTAATAATAAACACACTTGCTGTTGCTAGTTATATTTTTTATGGTGAATGGCAAAAAAAACAACCACGGATGGTAAAACATGTTTGCCAAACCGTGGCTGCTGATCAAGAAAAAGGTTTGATCGCCCTTACCTGCCTAGAAGATTAAGCGTTTTCTAGTTGCCACAATCCCTCTGCAAGTGCCAATAATGTTTTAGCATTCTCTAGGCTAACACATATTGATATATGTTCATAATGAACAGTACGTTTGCTTAATAAGCCTATTACTTTACCTTTGTAAAAAATACCTGAACCGCTATGACCCGGAGCAGAAGGTAAAGTTATAATCTCTTCTCCACTTTCTTCTTCAATCCCCATATACCTACCATCAGTTACGATGAAGATGTTTTTTGGATGATAACCAAGAGCAGCACCAGATATTAATACACTAGCTCCAACTGGTGGAGTGCTATCAGCTAATTCTGCTGTTTCTCCTGCTATACAAGCACTTTTAATAACTGACAAATCTTTTTTTCCATCGCCAGCCATTGGATATGCTGCACATTTTTCACCATCCAATCTTTCAACCATCATTTCTATTGTATCTATTTTAAAGAAATAAAAACCACTTTCATCAAATTCTAATGTTACTTTTTCTGGATGTGTTACATGGGCAACACTTAATATCAAACTTTGTTTTTTGTTGTAGTTATTTCTGACAACCACACCAGAACCTGTCCAGCTTTTGCTTTCACTTTTTTCTTTTGTTTCTGGTGGAACTGAAGCATTAACACCCAATAAACTAGCTAAATTGATTCTATGACCAGAGATTTTAGTATATATTTTAACTGTGCTGCTCATTGCTTCACGGGCATCATAACCTTCTTCTTTAAAAATTCCGCAACGTTTAAAGCAACCACTCATCATTACTAACATCATTGTTGCTGCTATTAATTTGTGTTTAATCCATGTATTATTTCCTTTCATCACGCACTCTCCTCCCTATAAAAGTAGGGCTGACCTATTATTAACTAGTGATAAAAAAATTATTCGGCATTTTGCTACTTTTTAACTATTTATTAGTTTTACCTAAAAACGTTTACAGCACTATTTATTTATGTAATACTAGTTTTGGGAGAATTATATGAATAATAACTTTATAGGCACACTTAAAGTTTTAGAGGTAAAGGATAACCCGGATGGCAGTGCTACTATTGAATTTGATATAAGTGATGAATTTAAAGATAATTTAATTAAACATATGGGATGGGAAGAGTGGTCTGACGAATTATTCCAAAAATTTGTGTTAGAGGCTCTAGAAAAAGCCGTTAAGAACAGACCTGTTGACAGAATAGAAGACTAGAAGTACTATCTTCTTACTATGCAAACAAACACCACCAACAACTCTAATGATACTAGGAACATTGCTGATCGCTATAAGTTTGATCGTCTGGTTAAATGGACCACGGAAATGATTAAAACCGATCTCCAGCAAAAGGCTTTTCCTTTTGCTGTGATGATGGAAAATCTTGTTGGAGATTTTAATCTTTCTTCTGTTCTTCGTTCCTGTAACGCAATGAATGGTCGTGAAATGTTCTATCTTGGTCGTAAGCAATATGATCGCCGTGGAACAGTTGGCACACATCATTATACAGATATTATTAATCTAAAGGATCGTGAAGAGCTAATAAAACTTAAGGATCGTTATACTTTTGTCGCTTTGGAAAATAGCGTTCCACAAGCAGAAAGTATGTATAATTTTGTATGGCCTGATAATCCGCTAATTATTATTGGAGAAGAGGGTATTGGGATTACTCAAGAAACTTTATCCCTGTGTGATAGGTTTGTTTATATTCCACAATATGGCAGCGTCAGAAGTATGAATGCAGCAGTTGCTGGTTCAATTGCAATGAATGATTTCTTAATGAAATATCATAAAAACAATGCATAAAATACTATTTATACTGTTATGATTAGAATAAAAATATTAAATGAATCAAAACAGTTATTAAATGAAGTTTCTTTTGAAGATGCTAAGAAAACTCTTGATGGTAGTAAATTTGTTAAGAGATTAAAAGCACTATCCAATATAATTGGACCATTGACAGGTTTAGAAATTTTTAAAAACAATCCTGAACATGAAAATTTTATACTTTATATAAAAAGAGACATTGAAGATACTATTCCATATGACATTCCAGATAACAGTAAAGGATTGGCATTATTGTGGTTAAAACAAAAATTAATAGAAGATCCAAAAGGATATTTTAAACATCAACAAGCCGATACTAGAAACGCAATTGAAAGATTTTTTCAATATAACGGCTCTCAGCAAATGCCTAACTTTATTAATCCTGTAGAAAAAAAGGATCTTAATAAAGTAGAATCTCTTGATGAATTGCAAAAGTTAGTAAAAGAGGCGACTCCATTATATAATAAATATCAAGAAGAAAGACAGAATAAAGATGTCGAATCAGGAACAGAAAAAATATACGATGGTCCTGAATGGACTATATTAGCAGCACACAATAAGGGTGCAGCGTGTGAATTAGGTAAAGGCACAAGCTGGTGTACCGCTGCGCCCGGTCTTCATTATTTTAATGAATATTATCAAGAAGGTAGTCCATTATTTATCTTTATTAGTAAAGAAAACCCTATTGAGAAATATCAATTCAGTTACTCTTCTCAACAGTTTATGGACAAAGAAGATCGTTCTATATATAAAGAAGATATATTTTATAAATTAAATAAGCTTTTGATTAGTACCCCCGGAATTAAAGAAAAATATCCTATTTTAAAAGACTTTATATATCATAAAGTGGGCGATAGGATGGTGCAGATTAAAAAAACCAATGATGTTACATATTACATGGTAAACAAAAGAACTATAATGACTAAAGATAGTGAAGGACTTATTAATCATTTTGACTATGACAATCAACTTCATAGAGAAAACGGTCCAGCTGTTTATAATAAATATGAATATCAAAAAGATCCTGAAAACGCACCCCAAACTTGGGCAAAGCATGGGAGTACCTTTAGAATCGATGGTCCAGCAGAAATAGATAAAGAAGGTTATAAATATTGGTTAATATATGGTAAATATATAAATATAGATCCAAAATATAAATACGGTGGTCCATCAATAATTACGCCAGACGGTAAACAAATATGGCGTATCGGAGTTGAGCGGTTTACTAACGAACAAGATTTCATTAAGTATATTGAAGATTTTATAAAAAATGAAGACAAGTTAGATGAATATGAAACTTATCCAATAAAAAATTATTTACAGAAACTTAATGATTATAGGCAAGAATATTTAAAATCTAATTCTAAAAAATTAAAAGAAAATAAGAAATTTGTTATAAGAATTCTAAGGAATACATAATGTCAAAAAAAACCTATATTCTAGATACGAATGTGTTGTTGAGCGATGCAGAAGCGATTAACTCGTATAAGAATAATGACGTTGGGATACCCTTAAAGGTATTAGAAGAAGTAGATAAGCATAAGAAGCGTCAAGATGGTGTTGGCGCTAACGCTAGACAGTTTATACGTCTATTAGACGCGCTTCGTGAAAAGGGCGACATAGTTGAGGGTATTAAACTTGGAAAGGGTAGAGGCTCCATTAGGACGCTTAAATGCGATTTAAGCCTGTTGCCAGATGCTTATGATAGGCAACATCCCGATAATCAAATACTTGCTTGTGCATTAACAGAGATTAAAGAAGTTGGTGACAACAAAAATATCATTCTTGTCTCTCAAGATATTAACATGAGAGTTAAGTGCGACTCTGTTGGTGTTAAAACAGATGATTATATTCCTAATCAAATAGTAGAAAGGGCAGAAGAAGTATTTACTGGCTTCACACAATATCTTGTAGATGATGCTCTTATAGATCGTTTCTATGCTGGTGAAAAGATTATGCTAGAGCAAAAGGATATTAAGTTATATCCTAACCAGTTTGTTATGTTAGTATCAAACGCTAATGACAAAAAAACAGCTTTAGCAAGATTTAAAGCATACAATCATCCACTAAGCAAGACAAAAGAATATAAAAATGGCGTTTGGGGTATACATGCCAAGAATAAAGAGCAGCAATTTGCCCTTGAATTATTAATGGACCCAGATGTAAAGATTGTTTCTATCATTGGTCGTGCTGGTGGAGGTAAAACTCTTAATGCTTTGGCAGCTGGTCTTCAACAAATTCTTGATGATAAAGTATATAAGAAACTAATTGTTTCCCGACCAGTACAGCCAATGGGTAAAGATATCGGCTATCTTCCCGGTACTCTAGAAGAAAAGATGTCCCCTTGGTTAGCACCTGTACAAGATAATTTAGAGTTCCTTATGGGTGACGATAAAGCACATTTACAGATGCTAATGGAAGCTGGTACTATTGAAATGGAAGCCCTCACATACATTCGTGGTCGTTCCATCGCTAATGCATTTATTATTATTGATGAATCACAAAACTTAACATCCCATGAATTAAAGACTATTATTACTCGCGTTGGCGAAGGAACAAAGATTATATTAACAGGAGATATCGAACAGATAGACAATGCTTATGTAGATGCAACAACTAACGGTCTTACATACGCTGTTGAAAAATTAAAAGACTATGAAATTTCTGGTCATATTACCTTGAAAAAAGGTGAAAGATCTGCTGTCGCAAGCCTCGCCGCATCAGTATTATAGAAAGAAAAATATGGAAATCATTAATCAAGATATTTTAAAACCAGTAGAAAAAATTAATCCCATGAAAGAATGGCTTGTAGATTATGTCGGCAACAAACTACAACCAGCTAATAACGAAGTTACAGTAGCAATGCTAGTAGAAGCAATGGCAGAAGAATTCCCAGAATTTGTTATGGCAGTTGCAGAAGAAAACTTTATTCGTGGTTATCAACAAGCATTCAAAGATTTAGAAGCAAATGGTGAAATAACTCCAACAAAAAATGAGTAGTGTAAATTATATAAAAAAATCTTCTGCTAAGAATGCTGCTCAAGTAAGAGAATATAGCTTATTTGGCAGCATTCTTGTTATTGTTGCTAACCCACTTCCTGAAGAAATTAATTTAAAAAGTGTTTTAAAACGTATAGAAAAAAATATACCAAAACATTTATTTATTAATTTAGATATCATTTATTTTGGTGATTTTAAAGAATTAAAAGCTCGACAAGTTTCTTCTGCTTATATGGACGGAGGAATATATTTAACCAATCAACAAGTATCTGATGAAGAAATATATAATTCAATTGTACATGAGTTGGCACATAGTATAGAAAAAAACTTTGAAAATGATTTATACGGAGATGATAAAGTATTAGAAGAGTTTTTAAATAAACGTAAAAAATTAAAAAGCATTTTAGAATCTAATGGTCTTTATTGTGCTGATTCTCTATATTTAAGACCAGAATTTACAAGAGATTTTGATGATTTTCTGTTTAAAAAAGTTGGCTACGATAAATTAACATTATTAATTTCAAATCTGTTTATTTCTCCCTATTCGCCAACATCATTAAGAGAATATTTTGCTTCTGGATTTGAGTATTATTATTGCGGAGACAATCCAGAATATATATCTCAAATATCTCCAAAGCTTTATAAAAAAATTATTTACTTGACAAAGAAGTAAATTAGACTTATAATACTCGCTAGAAAGTGAGTACTACATGTCTAATCATATATCTTTTTCTGCTTTAAAGCTTTGGAATGACTGCCCTTTTAAATATAAATTAACATACATTGATAATGTTCAAAAGTTTCGTGGTAGCGAATATACAATCTTTGGTACTTCGCTGCATGAAGCTTGTGAAAAAAAGCTTCTAGACAATAATATTAATGAAGTAGAATATTTTTTAAATAAGTTTGATGAAGAGCTAAAAAATATTCCTTCTGATGTTCAACTAGATCCCAATCTTTTAACTGAAATGAAAGAGCAAGGTAAGACACTTGCATCTATGGCATTGCCTGCCCTTAAAGAAAAGTTTGGTAATTTTAAAGTCTTAGCAGCAGAAGAGGACATCTTTGAAACCATTAAAAAAATTCCTGAATTGAATTATAATTTTAAAGGTTATATTGATTTAATTATTCAAACAGAAGATAATAAGATACATATCTTAGATTGGAAAACATGTGCTTGGGGTTGGGATGCTAAAAAGAAAAGTGATCCAATGATTACTTACCAGTTAACTTTTTATAAATATTTCTATTCTCAAAAGCATAATATAGATCCAAAAAATATTGAAACATATTTTGCGCTTCTTAAGAGAACTGCTAAGAAAGACAATGTAGAAATTTTCCGCGTAACAAGCGGAGACAAAAAAACAGAAAATGCATTTAACTTATTAACAAAAGCACTTTATAGTATTAATAAAGGTTTTTTTCCAAAGAACCGTCTTGCTTGCAAATATTGCGAGTATAATAAAACAAAGGATTGTCCCTAGTGAAAACAGCAATTATTACAGGTATTACTGGGCAAGATGGTAGCTATCTTGCAGAACTGCTTTTAGAAAAAAATTATAAAGTAGTTGGCCTTGTTCGTAGAAGTGCGATGGAAGACAAAAAGCTTTATAATATCCAACATCTTTTAAATAACTCTAATTTAATTATAGAAAATGGTGATTTAACCGATTCTCCATCTTTGTGGAGAGTTATAGGCAGTCATCAGCCCGATGAGTTTTATAATTTAGCAGCACAAAGTCATGTTGGCGCCTCCTTTACATCCCCAGAAAGTACTTTTCAAATAAATGCAACTGGCGTATTAAATTGTTTAGAAGCGATAAGGGTACTTAAACGAAATACAAAGTTTTATCAAGCTTCTACTAGCGAAATGTTTGGCGATAATTCTAGCGCTCCTCAAGGAGAAGAAACACCCCTTTCTCCAGTTTCTCCATACGCTTGTGCAAAAGTAGCGGCACATCATTTAATAATAAATTATCGTAAAGCATATAATATATTTGCTTGCTCTGGTGTTCTTTTCAATCATGAAAGCCCAAGGCGTGGCGAACAGTTTGTTACGAGAAAGATCACAAAAGCAGCTGCCAGAATCAAGCTTGGTTTACAAAAAGAATTACGTCTTGGTAATCTTGAAGCAAAACGAGATTGGGGATATGCAAAAGAATATGTAGAAGGTATGTGGATGATGATGCAGCATCATGCGCCCGACGATTACGTTCTAGGCACAGGAAAAACATACACTATTAAACAATTCATTGATTGCATAAGTGAAATAGCTGGTTATAATTTAATGCAATATGTTGTTATTGATGATAAATATAAACGTCCTAGCGAGGTTCCGTTATTATTAGCTGATCCAACAAAAGCTAAAAAAGTCTTAGGCTGGGAGCCTAAAACCAATTTAAAACAATTAGCAGAATTAATGTATAATTGTGATTTAGAAAAGGAAAAAATCTTAAAGGAGATTTTAGATGAACAAAAAAATTAAAATATTAACTCTTTCTGACCATCCGTTAACCAGCCGGTAACAGCGGATATAAAACTGGGTGAATTGCTGGAAACTTTCATAAATAATTTCGCTACAGCATAGTTGGAAACGACAAGTGCAAAAGCCAAAAAGAAATTATTGAAACAATCAGCAGCCAAGTGCCTGTCTTGAAAAAGTGGCAAAGGTTCAGAGACTACGGTTAGCCTAAACATTTTATGTATGGCAATGATCCGACAGCGCCCAGCACTTTAATAAGTGATGATATAGTCCAACAAAGTGTCACCATCTGGTGTAGGTAGTCAGTCCAACTACATCTTCCAAGGTCTGTTAAAAACAGGCAAATATCAAATTATTTCTTTAGGTGGTGCCATTAAACATCAAGACTATCGCCCTGTCAAGTTCCATGAATATGGCGATGATTTCGTGATTATCCCAGTTAATGGCTATGGAACGCCAGAATTAATTCGTACAATTTTAATGAAAGAAAAGCCTGATATCATTTGGATGATGACTGATCCAAGATTTTATACGTGGTTATGGAATATGGAACAAGAGATTCGTCCTAATGTTCCAATTGTTTATTATCATGTGTGGGACAACTATCCATATCCTAAATTTAATCGTGCATATTATCAATCGAATGACATGATAGCTACGATTTCTAAACTTACAAGCGATATTGTTAGGACAGTAGCACCAGAAGTCGAAGAACGTTATGTGCCACATGCGGTAAATCCAGATTTATTTAAGATTTTAGATGAAAAAGAATATGCACATTTACGTAATCCAAATAAAACACTTTTCTTCTGGACTAACAGAAATGCCAGACGTAAAATGAGCGGCAGCGTTGTATGGTGGTATAAAGAATTTCTTGATAAAGTTGGACACGATAAAGCATTTTTGCTAATGCATACAGATCCTAAAGATCCTCATGGACAAGATCTTGTAGCAATTGCAGAAGAATTAGGCTTGACTAAAGAAAATTTTGCAATTTCTGCTGGTAAAGTTTCACAAGCGGAAATGACTAAATTTTATAATGCTGCCGATTGTACAATAAACATCAGCGATGCAGAAGGCTTTGGTTTGTCATGTTTAGAAAGTCTTTCTTGCGGTACTCCTGTTATAGCTAATAAAACTGGTGGAATGCAAGATCAATTAACAGATGGTGTAGATACATATGGTGTTCTTATAGAACCTGCTAGTCGTGCAGTTATTGGCTCTCAAGAGGTACCATATATCTATGAAGATCGTGTTAGTAACAAAGATGTAGTTGAAGCGATGATTAAAATTCATAATATGTCACGCGAAGAACGTAAAGCGCTTGGTCGTAAGGGACATGACAATGTGCAAAAGAATTTTAATTTTGCAACTTTCCAAGAAACTTGGGATAAACTATTAACAGAAGTTCACGAAAAATGCGGTTCTTGGGAAACACGTAAAAATTATAAATCCCTAAGCGTAAAGGAATACTAAAATGAAAAAAATTTTAATCTCTGGTCCTGTGTTGTCAAAATCTGGATACGGAAAGATGTCTCAGTTTGCGTATCGTTCTCTAAAAGATAGAACTGATGTGGATTTATATATTATTCCAACTGCTTGGGGAAATACTGGTTGGCATTTTGAAGATAACGAAGAAAGACGCCACATTGATTCTCTTGTGGCAAAAACACAAACATATATTCAACAAAGCAATGGTCAGCCGCAATTTGATGTTGCAATTCAAATTTCTATTCCAAATGAATGGAAAAAGATGGCATCAATTAATATCGGTTATACTGCTGGTATTGAAACGAACCTTATATCTCCAACTTGGCTACAACCTTGTCAGCAAATGGATAAGATTATTGTTATCAGCGAACACGCTAAAGCTGGCTTTGTTAATACAATCTTTGGAAATCCGCAAGGACAGCAGTTTAAAGTTACTACACCGGTAGAAGTAGTTCATTTACCTTATCAGGATGCCACTAAAAAGGCTCTAGAATTGGATTTAAGGCACGATTTCAACTTCTTGGCTGTATGTCAATGGGGACCAAGAAAAAACTTAGAACAGACTATTGTGGGCTTTATAGAAGAATTCCGCAAAGAAGAAGTTGGATTAGTATTAAAAATTAATTCTGCAAATGATTCTATCATGGATAGAACGTATACCGGGAAACGTTTGGAACAGCTATTATCTGCTTATCCTGACCGTAAATGCACTGTTACATTAGTTCACGGTCATTTAAGCGAAGGTGAAATGGAATCACTTTACGTTCATCCAAAGATTAAGGCAATTGTTTCTACAACTCACGGTGAAGGGTTTGGTTTACCATTGTTAGAAGCTGCCGCAAATGAACTTCCTGTGCTTGCAACTGATTGGAGTGGTCATACAGACTTCCTATACATGCCAGACGGAGAAGAAAAGAAGCGTATGTTTGGTAAGATTGATTATGACTTAAAACCTATCGAAGCAGCACATGTTTGGAAGGGTGTTCTAGAAGAAGGAACTCAATGGGCATTTCCAAAGACGGCATCTTATAAAGAAAAACTCCGTGATTGTTATAAAGATTATGGCCGCTATAAGTCACAAGCCAAAAAATTAGCTCCTTGGGTAAAAGAAAATTTTAATGAAAGTAAATTAGAAAATAAATTTTCTGTTTTATCTGCGGGAGAATTGCCAATACAAGTTAAAACAGAAGAATTGCCTTTGATTTCTATTTTTGCTTCAGTTTATAATTCTGATGAATACATAGAACAATATTTAGATGATGTAACTAGACAGAGCATTTTTAAAGATAAATGTGAATTAATTCTTATTAATCCCAACTCTCCCGGTAATGAAGAAATAATTATTAAAAAATATATGGAAAAATATCCAAATATTAAATATATTAAATTGGATCACGATCCGGGTATTTATGATACTTGGAATCAAGCAATCAAATTATGTTCTGGCGAATACATAACAAATGCTAATTTAGATGATAGAAAATCTCCATTATCAATAGAAAAACACGCTAAAGCGCTTTTTTCTAATCCAAATGTAGACTTGGTATATGCAGATAGTTATATTGTTACTGAATCTAATAAACGTTGGGAAGATATTAAAGAAGATACACAAAAATATAATTTTGAACAGTTTTCTCTAGATGCAATGTTAAGAGGCAATCCACCACATAATAATCCAATGTGGCGTAAGACTATGCATAATAAAAACGGTTGGTTCAACCAAAAATATAAATCTGCTGCTGATTGGGATTTCTGGTTAAAATGCGCGTTTAATGGTTCAAAATACATGAAAATAAATGAAGTATTGGGTATTTATTATCACAATCCAAAAGGTATGTCTACCAATCCCGAAAATAGCTCTTGGAAGAGAGAAGAAGAAAAAGAAATATTTAAAAAATACATGAACATGTATCAGGAAAGAAATAAGTAATATGGTTTTGTTTACTGTTACTAATAATGTTTTTGCACCATGCGTTTTTAACCTTATAGAAAGTTATAAACTTTATTCTTGTAATAAAGAAATATTTATAATTTATTATGATTTAAATGATGACTATATAAAGCTTTTTAAAAATAAATATGGCTCACAAGTCAATTTAATACCAGTAGAGAAGGAATGCGAGCATGCTTTTAATTCAAGATTTTATTTTCCAAAAGCCTATGCTCTTAAAATAGCGCATAGTTTAAATAAGCCTTTTATGTTATCCGATGCTTCAAATGCTTTTTTGTATAATACTTATGAATTAGAATATTTAGTTAAAGAAAAAAGTAGATTTTTTATTGAATATCCAACAGAAATATTTAAAAATAAATATTGGGCAACTAAAAAAAGTTTAGAAATAATGAAGTGCAATTCTGTACATCATAAAGAAGCACAATCCTATTGGTCTGGTTTTCATGCTTATGAGCCAACAGACGAAAATAAGCAAATGATATTTGATCAATATAAATTAATGTTGAATTCTGATATAGCTGGTCCTTCAAATTTATTAAACAAACCAGATGGTAGCGATGCAGATTGCATTGCTCACAGAAACGATCAAACAGTTTTATCTTTAATGATAAATAAGTATGGCTTTAATCAAGCATTTAATATTGATAAATACAATAAATTTGGCGATCAGCAAACAGCCAAATTTATGTTACCAGATATATTTCGCAATTTTGACGAAAGAAAAATTTGTCTATATTCTAGATTTTCAAAAAATAATAATTTTAAATTTATTGATAATGATCTAAAATCTAAATTAGAAAAAATTTTTGAAATGTATAATATAGATAGAAATACAGGTAAAATTATAAAATGAATAATATAAAAGTTTTGCTTTCTTGTGATGATAATCCATTTTATTATAATTTTTGGAATGATGTTTCATATGTATGGAAACAAATATTTAATTTTGACCCGGTATTAATATATGTATCAGATGTTGAAAATAATAATCTTAGTAGTGCTAATGGACAAATAATTAGAGTTAATAAAATAGAAAATATTCCCACTTATCTACAAGCACAATTAGCAAGAGTATATTATACTTCTCTTTATAAAAATGATGTCTGTATGTTATCTGATATAGACATGATACCTATTAACAAAAGTTTTTTTAATAAAGAAAAAATCTTAGAACATACTAAAGATAATTCTATGTTTCATTTGAATCCTACCCCAAGAGAGTTTGGTCAATATCCAATGTGTTATTACTGTGGCACAGGACAGGCATTTGCATTTGCTACTAGTGATAAATCATGGGAAAATTTTATGAAAGAAGTAGTATCATGCAATTTTTCTGTTAACAAATTAAATTACAATCTTCCTTCGCATTTAAAAGGAAAAGATTTATGGTTTAGCGATGAATTATTTTTATATACAAAATTAAATCAAACAAAAACAAATATTAAAATAAATAATCAAATAATTAAAAGTTTTCAAAGATTAGATAGAGAACAAATACTATCTTTAGATCATAAATCAATAAATAATTACATTGATTGTCACATGCCGCGCCCTTTTGATTTATATGAAAAACAAATTAATTATATTATACATGGTATAGAAAATGCACAATGAAGATTTTTTTAATACGATTATAGATAAAAAAGAATATATATGTGGCAATTCATTTATTGATATTTCTAATGGAAAGGATATATTATTCTGTAAAATAGACAATGTATCAGAACACTACGGAAAGCAAATTGACACCTTCATTACGCATAATGGTGATTATAGCGTAGATCAAAATGCCTATAATATTGGACCAAAGTGCAATAAATGGTATGGACAAAATAAAAATATAAATATGGAAAAGGTACTATCTATACCTATAGGATTAGAAAATTTTGAACCTGAATTTTCATTTAAAAGTAATTATGGCAGATATTCTACTATGCCACCGATGGGTTACCAAAAAAAAGAGTATATATCTTTTTTATCATCCAACTGTAATGAACATAAAAATTTAATATATTTAAACTTTAATTCTACTACATTCCCTACAGAAAGAAATTATGTAAAAAGTTTATTTTTTAATGAATCTTGGGTTACTAAAGAAAATAATGTTGATTGGAAAATATATTATAATTCATTAATAAATAGCAAATTTTGTTTTTCTCCACGCGGCAATGGTATTGACTGTCATAGAACATGGGAAGCGCTATATTTAAGAACAATACCAATATTAAAAAAAGAATTTTATATGGAAGAATTTTCCGATCTTCCTATACTTTTTGTTGATCATTGGTCGCAAATAAATGAAGATTTTTTAAATATAAGTTATGAACAAATGATAAAAAAACAGTATAATTTAGATAAATTAAAAATCTCATTTTGGAAAAGGCATATATTAAATGCCAATAATTAATTTTTGGTTCGGCAGATTAGGTAATAATATACAGCAACTTTCTAATGCTATATTTTATTCACAAAATAATAATGTTAATTTTTCTTCTCCAATGCATCCATTTATAAAATGTTTTAGTATTATCAATGGCAAAGAAGATGATTTTAGTTCAAGATTCTTTTTTTATAACGGTTCACAAAAAGATTTTGAATGTGATGAAGAATTGTTAAATAAAGCTAGAAGAGATATATGTTTAAAATACATAACGCCTAATTTAAATATATCGTTTGAAAAACCATTTTCTGACGATACATTAGTTATACATCTTAGATCTGGTGACGTTTTTATATCTAATCCACCTTCTACTTATACTCAAAACCCACTTTCTTTTTATAAAAAAATAATAAAAAACTTTAAAAAAATTATAATAGTTAGTGAAGACAATAAACATCCACTACTTCAAGAATTATTAAAAGAAGAGAACGTTTCTTATCAATCATCGAGTATATCAGACGATTTTTCTACATTAATAAGAGCAAAACATTTAGCTACTTCAGGGGTTGGTACGTTTTCTATAGCAGCTGCTCTTTGTTCAATAAATTTAAAAAAACTCTATTGTTCTGATATATTTTGTAACGAACATTTAAATCCTACAATGTTGCTTAACAGCGATATAGAAGTTGAAATGTATAATATATCAAATTATATAAAAATTGGCGATTGGAAAAACACAATTGAACAAAGAAAAATTATGCTTGAACATGAGATAAAATATGTTAATACCTTATAAAAAAATAATAGAAAAATATAATTTAAATATCAAAAATATATTACATATAGGCGCTCATAACGCTGAAGAAAAAGATGATTATTTTGATAATGGATGTAAAAAAGTAATTTGGGTTGAAGCAAATCCCCAGCTAATAGAAAATTTGTCAAAGACAATTAAAGATGATAATAACATTATTTTAGAAGCCATAATATCTAATATTGATAATAAAGAAATAAATTTTAATTTAACAATTAACGGTCAATCTTCTTCTATTTTAAATCTTGGTTTACATAAAAATTTATTTCCTGATATTGTAGTTAATAAAACAATTTGTACAAAGACAATTACAATTAAAACTCTTTTTGAACAAAATAAGCTAAGTATTAAAGATATAGATTTTATAAATCTTGATATACAAGGGGCAGAATTATTAGCTCTTCAGGGAATTGGTGATGAATTAGAAAACGTGAAAGCGATTTTTACTGAAATAAATACTGATTATGTATATGAAAACTGTGCGCTTGTGGAACAAATAGATTATTTTCTTTCTTTATATAGCTTTAATAGAGTAGAAACAGTAATGTGGTGTGATCATCCTTGGGGCGATGCTTTGTATGTGAAACAATAAAATAAATAAACACGTTCTATACGATAACAATAACAACATAAATGCTTTTTGGCTTTATACAAGTTATTATAATTTAGAAAAATTAAAAATCTTATTTTGGAAGAAAACAATCCTAGGAAATTATTATGACAAATGATCCATTCGCTACCCATCAACCAGTGTTAAAAAAAATTTTATCTATTTTAGATAAAAATAAACCAATTCTTGAATTAGGATGTGGTCATGGCAGTACGCCGTTGCTACACGACTTTTCTACATCGCATCAAGTTGAAATATATACATTTGATAATAATGAAGAATGGTTAAATATTATTTCTTCACAATATAAATCTCATAAATATCATAATTATATAAAAGTGAACGATTGGAATATTGAGTTAAAAGAATATTTAAAATATGATTGGTCATTAGTATTTATTGATCAAGCACCGTGGGAAGCCAGAACGTTATCTTTAGAGCTTTTTAAAAATAAAACTGATTATGTAATTTTACATGATTGTGATTATTTTCCGGCTAATAATGTTTTTGGAAAACAATATAGTCCAATAATTTCTTCGCTATCAACTGGCCATAGAGATTATTCTGATATATTAAAATATTATGTAGAATATTTTCCTAAACACTTTGCTTCCCCTAGTGGTCCACCAACCCTTTTAGGAAGCCAATATAATAAAATAGATTTTTTAATAGAATAATATATGCTATCAACTATTAATTATTGATATAAAACAATGGAAATAAAATTATGAAAATTATAACCGGCGGTTCTGGTTTACTTGGCAATGCGTTTAAAAAATTAACTCCTAATGCTCTTTTCCCAACTCATAAAGAACTTGATTTAGTAAATAAAAATAATACTCAAGAGTATTTTGATAAATTTGCAGCTAGTGTTGATACAATAATCCATTTAGCAGGAAAAGTTGGCGGCGTAAAAGCCAATACGCAATATGTATCAGATTTTTATGAAGTTAATTCTGCTATTAACAACAATCTTATTACTACATGTGTAAAAAATAAAATTCCTACGCTCGTTTGTTGCTTATCAACTTGTATTTATCCAGATGAAAAATATATTAACTATCCATTGACAGAAGAACAATTACATAATGGTCCACCGCATGATTCAAATTTTGGCTATGCTTATGCTAAACGAATGGTTGATATACAATTAAAGGCAGTGAGACAACAGTACGGTTATGATTATATAGCAGTAATACCAAATAATATGTATGGCGAACATGATAATTTTGATTTAGAAAATGGTCATGTTATACCTTCTTTAATACGTAAGATTTGGGAAGCAAAAATAAATAACAAACCAACATTTGAAGTTTGGGGCGATGGAGAGATATATCGTGAATTTACTTACGCAGAAGATATTGCTAAAGTTATATTATTTTGCATAGATAAATATAATAGTTCAGAACCAATTAATATTGGAAGCACACAAGAGTATAAATTAAAAGATGTTATAGAAATTATTACTAAAGAGTTAAACTATAAAGGTAATATAGTTTTCGATACATCAAAACCAAAAGGACAAATTCGCAAACCAACAAGCAATAAAAAATTATTAGATCTTGGATGGAAAAATGAATGGTATACGCCATTAGAAGTTGGTTTGAAAAAAACCTGTGATTGGTTTGTAAATAATTATCCTAATGTTAGAGGAGTTAAATAAGTGAAATGCTTGGTAACTGGCGGTGCTGGTTTTATTGGCTCTAATTTAGTAGATAGATTGTTACAGCTAGGACATGAAGTAATTGCAATAGATAACGAATCCTCAGAATCACATGAAAAATTTTATTGGAATAATAAATGCGAAAATCACAAACTAGATATTTGTCATTACGAGCAAATATCTAGTTTATTTAAAAACGTAGATTGGGTATTTCATTTAGCAGCAGAAGCTAGAATTCAACCAGCTATTTTAAATCCATTAAAAGCTATTAAAACAAATGTTTTAGGAACTTGCAATGTGTTGCAGGCTTCTAGAGAACATAAAATTAAAAGAGTAATTTATTCTTCTACTAGTTCTGCTTATGGTACAAAAAATATTCCACCGCTTGTTGAAACAATGCCAAAAGATTGCTTAAATCCATATTCTGTTTCAAAAACTTCAGGTGAAGAGCTGTGTTCAATGTATTACAAATTATTTGGTTTACAAACAGTGATATTTAGATATTTTAACGTTTACGGCGAAAGACAACCGACAAAAGGACAATACGCTCCAGTGATCGGTTTATTTTTAAAACAAAAAGAATTAGGAAAAAAAATGACTGTTGTAGGTGATGGTTTGCAAAAAAGAGATTTTACTCATATTAGTGATATAGTAAATGCTAATATATTAGCCGCATCTACTAATAATCTTGAAATATTTGGAGAAACATTTAATATTGGAACAGGTATTAATTATAGTATATTAGAATTGGTTAAAATAATTGGTGGCGATTATGAGCATATACCAGCTAGAATGGGAGAAGCTAAAATAACTTTAGCAAATATAAATAAAGCTAAAAATATGTTAAACTGGCAACCAAAAATTATATTAGAGGATTGGATAAATGCCAATAAATAGCATAGGAATAGTTGGTAATGGTTTCGTTGGTAATGCACTATACGTAAACTTTAAAGATAAATACAATACAAAAGTATATGACAGTCTACAAGAAAGATGCTTTAATACTTTAGAGGAAGTATTAGATTGTGATTATGTATTTGTGTGCTTGCCAACACCAATGAAATCAGCTGAAGGGGCAGAATGTAACTTAAGTATATTAAATAATTTTATTAATAATATACCATTGAATAATAAGTCTCTTTTTATTATAAAGTCTACAGTTCCTATTGGAACTACTAAAAATTTTAAAAGTTTAAGACCAGATTTAAAAATAGTACACAATCCAGAATTTTTAACTGCTGCAAACGCTGCTAATGATTTTAAAAATTCTTATAGAAATATAATAGGTGGAGAATTAGAAGATTGCAAATACTTAGCACAATTATTATCTGATATGTTTCCTAATGCGACTAATCTATTAGTTTCCTCAGATGAATCAGAAATGATAAAATATTTTGCTAATACCTTTTTAGCTGTTAAAGTTGCTTATTTTAACATGATGTATGATTTATGTATTGATATTAATGCTAATTATGATAATATTGTACAAGGTGTGTGTAGCGACGAAAGAATAGGTTATTCGCATTCTAAAGTTCCGGGGCCGGATGGTGATAGAGGTTTCGGCGGAACATGTTTTCCAAAAGATATTAATTCTTTAATCAAAACATATGAACAACGTGGATTAAATTGTGATATTATTAAAGAAGTGTGGAAGCAAAATAAGAACATAAGAAAAAACTGGGATTGGGCTGTATCTAAATCGGCAGTTTTAGGAGAGTAAATATGAAAATGTCTAACCAAATGCTATCTGCAATTATGATTTCATTACAAAAGAGCCTCATGGAACAAACAGATATAGTTCCACTACTAAAAGGTTTTGAAATGGAACTAGAAGGTGAAGAGTTAGTAGTTAAAAATCCTCCTAATAGCATTTCCGCTAAACCATTAACTGGTGAATAATATGCCAACCTATATTTATAAGTGTGATAAATGCGAAAATACCTTTAAAGCATTTCACGGTATGAACGATACACTTACTGAATGCTTAGACTGTCATGAAACAGGGTGTATAAATAAAATTCCTTCATTACTAACTTCATTACCGGAACGTAATAGAGATATAACGGCGGCTGGCACTCGCGTTAAAGAGGCTATAGAAGATAATAGACAGCTACTTTTAGATCAAAAGCAGCAATTATTAGCTAAAAAAATATAATATGACCTTTTTACTAAGCTTATTATTAGTCGCATCCCTAGCTGGAAATGTAGTATTGATATGGTATACCCGTAAATTAGTACAAAATCTTTATTACGGCGTTAAAAATGTTGATGAAATGCAAAAATTACTTAGTGAATATGCTTCGCTATTAGAACCATTATTAACTATGGAAAATTATTATGGCGATCCTGCTATAACTTCTGCCATTGCCAACACTAAGCTAGTTGTTGATGCTTGCAAGGCATATAAAAATTCAATTATAGAAAGCCAAGATGAAGAAAATAAAGAAAACGAAGAAGACAAAGGCAATCAAGTCAAAAGCACAACCCAAAACCAAGCGCAAACACCCGCCTAAACCTTCTAAAAAGACTTATAAACCACGTAAAGCTAAGAAACAAGTAAAGACAGCTATTGTCGTTGCAAAACCCGCTATAGCCCCTTCTGAGCCCAAGCAAGAAAAAGGGCAATATTTTACCAAGGTTCATGAAGACGCCATATTAGCTTATGCGTCAAGCACTGACAATAATCGTAAAACAGAATTATATATGACCCTTATCCAACCAGTATTTAATGAGATGGTTGAAAAGATAGTTTATACCTATAAATTCAATAGTTTACCAAACATAGATGATCTTAAAAATGAATGCAAGATCTTTTTAACTACTATATTAGATAAATATGATACCTCTCGGGGTTCAAAGGCATTTTCCTATTTTTCAGTAATTACTAAAAACTGGTTTATACACAAAGTAAAGAAAAATAATAATAAAAAAGAAGTATACATAGAAGATATTAAAGATTCACCACAAGAAGAGGAATTAGTATACGAAGAAAGTTATTTATCAAATCGAGAAAAGGAAGAATTTTGGTCTGCTTTAGATATAGAGATGAATGGTTGGTTTGATAAACGGTTAAAAGAAAATGAAATAAAAGTTTATAAAGCGATAATAATGCTTTTTAAAGAATGTGACTCTATAGAAATTTTTAATAAAAAGGCTATTTATTTATATATGAGAGAAATAACCGGTTTAAATACTAAACAGGTTGTTAACAATCTAAAGAAGTTTCGTAATAAATATGACCAATTTAGAGAAAATTGGGAAAATGGAAAAGTTACCCACGTTAATATAGAGGCACAAGCATATGAGCAATAAAACATTAGAAGACTATATTGCTGAAACCACCGTCAACATACAAAATGATAGAGCATTAGCCAGTAAATTGCTTATTGATTTGATGGAACAGATGGAAAAACAAAAAGAAGAAAAATATACACACAAGAACTTTGGTGAAATAGCTGCTATGTATCTTGAAACACTACAACGATCTAATGAGCAATTAGTTAAATTAGCTGCCATTGTTCAACGCCAAGAAGGCGGTAAAGATGGCATGTCTAAAAAAGAAAAGGATAATCTTTTTGATTTAATCCGTGAGGGATAAATAATTGTCTGCTGAAAGACCAACGAAAGTCAATCTCACATCTTTAGTATTTGATAGATTCAAGCCAACGCTAGATCTTAAAAATACCACTATTGAATCTTTATTGCGAAACGTTGCTGTAGATTATTACAAACCTGACACTCTTAAAAATGTAACTTTTTTTTCTGGACGTATACTAAGAAAAGTTGATGATCCAAAAAAGTTCGATCCGTCGCCATTTAACGAAATAAATAGCACATCAGACACAAATATTTCTAGATATAAAGTTTGGGTTCATGATTTATGTATTGTCAACGATCCAAGTGAAAATACCAATGTTAATAATCAAGGAAGTATTGTAGAAAATATTTATCCTTCCGATGACACAGAATACGGCAGATCTCTAATAAGCTGTTTGCAAGATTATATTGTAACCGACTCAGAATTAAATTCGCCATGTGTCGGTGATGATGTCGTAGTTACCTACAGAGATCTAACAAATTTTAAACATGGCATTATTACAGAAATACAAAATAAAACTTCAAATGGTGAAAATACAATAAATCCAAATGCTGCTGGTGGTGTTCCCGTGAGCGGGAGTAACAAACCATCCGCTGCTTTTGCTACTGCTACACCCGCTGCAAATATTGAAGAATCTAATAATGATGAAGAAATAGAATTATATAATCAAAATGGTAAAGTATATAAAAAAGTAAAAGCTAGAAAAGTTCCTTCTACTGATGGATCTAAGCAATTATTAATTGTACAAATGGCAGAAGATTTTAAAAAAATGGCTTTAGATGCTAAAGCAGACGGAATAAACTTGACTGCCAATTCTGCTTATAGGAATATTGATCAACAAATAGAAATATTTGACAAAAGATGGACAATAAAATATGCCGAAGGAAGGCCAAAAATATTACCTAAAGATAAAGGTGGGCAAAACGAATTAAATTCTGTAGGAAAAACAAGCGGGACGGCTGCTATTCCGGGGGGAAGTCCACACAATAGATCTGAAGCAGTAGATATTAGTATAGGTGGTGGTCCTAACTTAATAGATAAATTTAATACTCCTAATTATAAATGGCTACAAAAAAATGCTTATAAATATGGTTTTTTCAATACCGGTTATAAAATTAAAAAAACTCCTGAAGCATGGCATTGGTCGTACAAACCATCAGAAAAAGGTAATAAAAATGCTATTATAAATCCACCAAAAGAAAGGGAATCGGAATAAATTATGGGTAGTCCTAACGATGTCACAGAGCGTCCTGCTGCGATAGATCCTGTAAAACCAAATTCAGAAAATGGATTTAATAATAATCAACTATATGAGCCTTCTAACACATTAGTATTTAATAATTCTACAGCTGAAAAAGTATTTTCTGGTAGAAATAATACATGGATTGTCTTAGGTAGAGATAGAAATGGCCCCTTAAATAGTGGCTTTGGAGGAAAAGGACATAGTAAGTCTGGTGCGATTGATATAGTAGTAGGTCGGTTATCGGCTGTTGATGCTAAAAGTTTAAAAGATAAAAAAGTAAATCCATCTTTTACGGCAGATGCTGCAAGAATATATATTTCTCAAAAATGTCTTATAGATGAATATTTTATGATCGGTAACATGTCTAATGCAAAAACTAGTCCGAGTTCAGCCATAGGTATAAAAGCTGACAATGTTAGAATTATTGGTAGAAATAGTATTAAACTTGTTACTAGAACTGATAGCTTAATGTCTAATAATAATCCGCCCTACGATATGATGGGTATACAGTTAATAGCTAATAATGATGAAGCTTCTTTGCAGCCGATGGTTCTTGGTACTAATTTAGTTAATGCTCTCGGTAAATTAACAGATGAAATGGCAACTATAATTGGACATTTGCAAAAGTTCGTAAATATTCAGGTACAATTTAATGATTCTTTGGCAAATCACACGCATTTATCACCATTTTATGGTCAAAAAACATCTTTTGATCCAAACGTAATAATAGAAGCAAAAAAAGCATATATGAAAGTATTTACTACTGTTGCGCAGGAACTATTAAGTTCAACTAATAATTTAATAAGCTGGCAATCAAAATATTTAATTTGCGGCAATAAAGGCAATTATATAAACAGTATGTATAATTTTACTAATTAAGGATTATATGAGTAATTTTGAAGAAGTGAAATATCCACCAACCCCAAATTATGAAACACACTTCTTAAACAAAGAATCAGTTTATTTAGATGTGTCAAGAGAAGAATTGCTTCTTTCATCTAGTTTTAGCGTTAATACCACCAACAAAGCACCACAGAATACCAAAGTCACAATAATAGAAGAGGGTTTGGGTGTTAACGCACTTTGGAATTATGTAAAATATAATAACAAAAGTGTATATTTTTTAAGAGAAAATTTAACACCATTAAATGGCATAAAACAATCGATGCCATTAGCTATAGATTCTGCATATCAACAAAATTTACAATCTCCAAAAATTGATTGGAGAGAACAAAAGCCAAATACAGTTTATTTAGACACATATAATGCTAAATTCTGTACTCATATAGAATTACCATATGAAAAAGTAAACGGTAAAGAGGATTTAAAAGAAAAAATTAAAGAAGGCTATTATAAAGGCGTTGCTTTAATATTAAAGGAAACTGCTAAACAATATGATATAGTTTATATTAATCAGCTAACTGATAGCTATTATAAATTTGCTGAAGCGGAAGAATATTTTTTTCCACTTAGGGAATGTTCTACATTACGAGTTTTAGTTACTATATCATCAAAATATTTAAATTCTGGATTTATAAATAATAATAAAGTAAATAAAAAAGGTATTTATGAAGAAAAAGAATTATTAGATCTTTTTAATTCACAGCTTTTTGATGAAGATACGTTTGGTTCTTCCGAAGGATCTGGACCCACTTCAGATCAAGACCAAATTAGTATATATGAAACTTTAGAATATAATAATTATGATTTATTTTCTAGACATATTAGCGAAATAAAAAATATATTAATCCAAAATCAAGTTATTTATGCCACTGGTCAATGGGATATAGTACCCGATGGTGTAAATTTAAACTTTTTAACTGAAATAGCAAATATAGAATTATTTTTTAATAAAATAAATAAATTTTTAGATAGTAATATATCTAAGAAGCCAATTGATCAAGCTTTTAATATCAATAATCTTGTTAGTTCCATAGTTGGAGAGCCTTGGTCTGGTAATTTAAAATTTATATTAAACAAAAACGACACTAAAATAGTTGATATACAATTTTTTGATAATTTTAATAATAAAATTCCTTTAAATATTGGCTATTATTCTATTTTGCAAGATGAAACAATATTAAATAAAACAACAATTAATTATTTAAAAAAAATTAAAAAACCAACCACTTTAGATGATATTTTACTTGGCATAAGTGGCAGCATTATGCCTTCTTTGCAAAGTGCTGCTTCCAGTTTAACGCTAGCAGTTACAAATCCAGAACAGGCATTAAAGAATTTAGCTGCCGACATACAAAATGCTCCTGAAAATATAGCGAATAATTTAGCCAACGCAGCAGATAATGTAAGTTCTGGTATTGACAATGCAGCACAAAATATTCAACAACTAATACCAGATGAAATTTTAAAAAAGTTTTTAATTAATTATCACGAACCATCAATAACAGATATTATTAGAAGGCCGATAGATTTAGCACAGTGCGTGCAATCAAATTATAATTTATTAAAAGAAATAGAAAATAATATAAAACCAGCAGCTTTAAGACAATTTGAATCTCAAATACAAGAGTATCAAAAAAGAAAAAAAGAATTTGATGGTAGCACGTTTGATAAAATATTATCTGGCGATATAAGTAAAACCTTTGATCCAAGATTAAGAAAATTATTTGGATTAGATCCAATAGATTTTTCTAATCCCATACGAGGATTAAATGAAATATTAGGAATTATCAATTTATTTGATATACAAAGATGGCTATTGGAATCATTAAAGTGCGGTACTCTTGATTTTGACCCACAACAATTTAATAAATTGTTAGAACAATATGGTAATGTAAAAAAAGCTCTAGATGCGTTAGCTGTAATCTCTGTATGTAATCCAAATTTTACTAATGTTTTAAAATTATATACTTCTTTTACGCTGCCTTTATTACCTACTACTAATCCTAATCGCTCTTTAATTGAACAGCTTATAAAATTAGTTGTTCAAGTAACAAATGATATTGTTGTTTTGACTATTAGACAGTTATTAACAAATTCATTTAAAAATTGCGCAGATGATAAGAGAAGAAATAATCTTCCTAATTCATTAAGCAATAACATAGATCCAAACGCTGGCTTTAACGATCCTGCTATTGATGATTTATTAAATGATATATCAGGTGGCATATATGATGAAAATGGAGAGATCATTCCAGAAGCTAGAGATGCCGCTAAACAAAAATTGAAACAATTATTAGATGAGTTAAGTAATTGTTTATCTACTAGAGAATTGTGTGCATTATTGACTGGTAAAACAGTTAACGATTCTGTTATAGATGCGATAGTATCATTTATAAAAAGAAAATATAACAATCCAAACGGTATTACTAATTTAGCAAATAAATTTAATAATAGAGATTATATTATAAATTTCTTTTTAGTCCTTGGTCGTAATCTTGGCGATGATTTATTAATTTGTGACGATATTTTAAATCAACCAGAAGATTTCAATAAGAATCCTCTTTGCGATGATGGAACAATAAATAATCTACGTAAAAAATTATTGGGCGATAAAGGATTAACTCCTGATTTAATAGATGATTTATTAAAAGATATAAATGATAAAAAAGCTAAAAATCTTGATGATTTACTTAAGTTTTTAGATTCAGACGATCCATTTAAGTATGATAATATACCATCAGTATTATGCAAAGATGGTATACCTCCCGCAATTAAAGTATCTCCGTCTATAGATAGTTTTAAGGGTTTGTTAAATGCTCTTTTTAGAGATGTATATGACAACTTTGATAGAGAATCAACTGAATGGTATAAAACCACTTATTCTACTAAGGGTGGTCCTAAAACAATGTCTTTTGATGAAAGCGGCAAGCTAGTATTTGATACTAGTTCCGCTGGTGAAGCTACTGATTCTGATAAAAGCGGTTTACAGGAAATTATACCTAATTTTCTTTTTGATCAAAGTATAACAACGGTTACAAATAATTCTTTGTATGATGATAAAAGCTATTCTTATAAAGTATTTTTAAATGGTAAAGCACAAAGAGACTTAGACGTTACAATACTAGAATCTAGTATAAAAACCGATATAGAAACGGCTGAAAAAAGCTTAAGAGATTTTTTGTCCGATTTTAATATTGCTTATAATCTGTATATAACTACTTTGGGAATACAGATTGGTTTTGAAGTTGGTACAGCTATTCAATCTAATAATTTTCAAAGAGCATCTAGCAACTCTGGAGTTTTGCAAACTTTAGAAGCAAATATTAAAGGTTTAAGTCCAACATTTTTTAATGAATTTTTAAAATTTATTAGATTACAAGACATGTTTATGGTTAATAGTATATCTGACATAGACGAGCTAAAAGTTCTATTTCCAGATAATAAATTATTAGCTAATCATTTAGTTATTTCTGATTCTGGTATTGCTGTGTATATAACAGTTTGTGAATATTTAATTAAACATAAAAATGATTTAAGCAATATGCTTAACCAAATAGCACAAAGGCTTCGTCCCGCTTCTGAGAATACTTTAATACCTAATGAAAATGTCGCAAGTTATAATGATTTATTACAACAATTAGAATTTGCTATTAGTCAATACAATCAAATAAAAAATGCTTATGAATTATTATTAAATTCTTCAATCAATTATCCTTCTTATGATTTAAATATGTCATTTGGCTTATCGTCATATAGCGGAATAAAAAATTATGATAATGAATCAATTTATAATATTTCTTCTACGCTAATTAAAAAAAATAATAAACAATATATAAAATTTGGTAGTAAAAATAAAGTAAAAGACTCAATAAAAAATTATATTTTAAATGATTTAAAAATAGACAAAGACGGAATAAACAAAAATAATATTTTTAATGAATATATAAAATCTAAAAACGATTTATACAACTCTTATATTGATATTAATTCAGATATTGTATTTGATAATAATAAATTTTCTTCTTTAGATAAATTTATTTTTAATAAACTAGTAAATAATATTAAATCACCAAATAATTTATTTGATAACTGTAGAATTATTAAACAAGAATTTAAGCCAACTCCTGATAGCGAAGTGGAAATTAAAGAACATAAAGTACCTTATACTAAATTGTTTGGCGATAAATTAGTGATTAAACAAACCCCAGAGCAAAAAGCTTGTAATGTTCGTCCACATTATTTGGATATTGATTCTATAAAAAGCGATATTATTAATAACAAAGAAAAAAGCTTGTGTTCTATAGAAGAAGCTAAAAATGAAAATATTATTAATAATATCCCTATTAACTCCTCAGAGATGCAAAATTTAGAAACTTCTGAAACGCAAAATATAATTTTAAATGGAGTTTTTAAATTAGCGATACGTACATATTTGCATGACATTTTGTTAAGAGGAATAAATTTATTTTCTTATTATGATCCACAAAGTTTAAGAAAAGATGAATCCTTTATTAGCTTTATGGCTTATTTAGTAGAATCTGAAATGAGGGGTGTGGATAACACTTTCTTTACACTTATGATGAGTGGTATAAACCGCGCAGTAAATCCTGACAGCTCTAGAACACAACAAGAAATAGATTTCTTATCTAGGGACATGTTTAAAGACACGGTAGCAGTAGAATTGCAAGAAGTAGTATTGCCAAAATTAGCCAAAAGACTAAATGAAGATACTAATAAATATTTAATACAAAGTCAATATGCTTCGCTATTAGAACCATTATTAACTAGTGATAGTAATAAAACTCTTAAATTAGTAAATGTGGTTAAAGATGCTAAAGATTTATTTGCAGAAAATATTTTGTTTCAAAAACAAGATGGAGTTTATTTATTGGTTGATAATAATAAAGCCATAAAAATATCAGATGGTACTTATGAACAATTCGCCAATTCTGTGGATTATGAATTGTTGTTTGAATATTTATTTCCACAAACGCAATATTTAAGCTTTATGTTTATTACAAGCGCGTTGAGCACTTCTACAAGAAGAAGTATACTGGATATTTTTAAAGATACAAAAGCCTGTATTAGAAATCTAGGCAAGATAGCTCAAACAAACGGTGCTAATATCACCCCAGACTTAACTAATGCTCAAGATATTATTAACAACGATACCGATGATTTATTAAAAAAGTATCTTTTTGAGACATTATTAAAAACTCCATTCCTTATTTTTAAAGGTTTTGCTGAAATGTCAGAGCCTAATTTATTAATAAGTTCAAGCATTTATAAAACTTTGAGCCTTTTTGTTCCTGAAACTCCATCTTTTATTATTCCTCCTACTTCCGGTATATTATTTGCCACAGGCATATCATTTGTAAATCCTATAGTTTATTTCTTATATTTAGGAGGCTTCTTCTGGTATGAAGATAAATCTAATAATTCTGATATAGCTAAAAAATCTATGTTATTAAAATTTGCTGAAGGCTCTGGCGAAGATATGAATTGTGAAAGTATTACCAATAATAACAACGACTTAGTTAAATTAAATAATGAAGGTATATATGAAATATAAATTTTATTTATTTTAAAAACTATTTAAAATTAGGAAAACATTATGAAAGGCTTTTCACCAAAGTTACCATTAGTAAATGATAAATTAGATGGACCATATTCTTTAAATAAAGATATTAAAGAATTAACAAAACAAAATTTAAAAATGTTAATTTTAACTAATCCCGGTGAAAGAATAATGATTCCCACATTTGGTGTTGGAATTAAGCAATTTTTGTTTAGTCTTGATATACCGGAGACAAGAAATCAATTAAGCAAAAAAATTTATGAACAAGTACAAAGGTATCTTCCATATATAAAAGTTACAGAATTAGATTTTTCTAGTCCTAATTCTAACGATAATAACACTTTATACGTATCTATAAAATATAATATAGATTATTTAGCAATAAATGATGAACTAAATATTCAAATATAATCTAATTATTTATATTTGAGGCTAAATAAATGGCAAAAAAAATAGTTCCTATAAAATATACTAGTCGTGATTTTGAAACAATAAAAAACGATTTAATACAACACGCTAAAAGATATTATCCAGAAACATATAAAGACTTTAGCGAGGCTTCATTCGGTTCATTAATGCTTGATACTGTCGCTTATGTAGGCGATATAATGTCTTTTTATTTAGATTATCAAGCTAATGAAGCATTTTTAGACACAGCTTCAGAATTTGAAAATATTTTAAAACTTGGTAAACAGGTAGGCTACAAATTTTCTAATTCTAATTCTTCTACCGGTATAGCATCATTCTATATCTCGGTTCCAGCTAATTCTACTGGTCTTGGCCCTAATTTAGACTATGCCCCGATTATTAAAAAAGGCAGCACATTCGCTACCAATAGTGATGTAAATTTTATATTAAATGAAGATGTGCGTTTTGATAACCCTAAAAATGAAATAAGAGTTTTAACTGTAGATAATGCTACCGGTACTCCATTATATTATGCCATAAAAGCCAAAGGACAAGTGATATCTGGTGTCATTGGCAGAGAACAAATACAAATTGGTGATTTTGAAAGATTTAAAAAAGTTTCTTTGCAGCAATCAAACATTATAGAAGTACTATCAGTATTTGATTCCGAAGGAAATGAATATTATGAAGTTGATTACTTGTCACAAAACATAATTTATAAATCTATAACTAATAGAGATATTACTGAATCTACTTTAGCTAAAGAAATACTAAAACCATATTTAGTACCAAGAAGATTTATAGTTGATAAAACACTTAATACCAGTACTTTAGTTTTTGGTGCCAGTTCAGATAATATAGTTCAAGACGATTTATCGTCGTATGCAGAGCCTACAAATGTAGTATTAAATATGTTTGGAAAAAACTATATTTCTTCTGATGCTTTTGACCCAAGTAAACTTTTAAATAGTGATAAATTTGGAGTTGCCCCATCAAATACAGTTTTAACTATAAATTATCGTTATTTGAACGCTAATATACAAGTTAATTTTGCCTCTAACTCGCTCACATCTGTAAGAAATGCGCAGTTATTTTTTGGTGATGAACAGAACTTAAATTCTGCAATAAAAACTAAGGTTATTTCTAGTCTAGAAGTTAATAATGAATCACCACTTTTGGGTGACACAACAGTAATCGATTCTGACGAGTTAAGAAGAAGAATAGAAAATTCTTTTGCTTCACAAAATCGCGCTGTAACAGAACAAGATTATAAAGTATTAACTTATTTGATGCCACAAAAATTTGGTTCTATCAAAAGAATAAATGTTAAAAAAGATTTAAATTCATTAAAAAGAAATTTAAATTTATATGTTCTATGCGAAGATTCAGATGGATACCTTACCGCTCCCAACCAAACAGTAAAAAACAATATTAAAACTTGGTTAGATAAAAATAGAATGATTAATGATACTATTGATATTCTAGATGGTAAAGTTGTTAATTATGCTATAACTTTTACTGCTGTTGGTAGTAATAATCGTTCTAAATATGATATTTTAACAGACGCTATTAACCAATTAAAAATAGATTTTGCTAGATTGCCAGATTTTGGTGAACCTTTTATGATTACAAATATTTACGATAGTTTAAAAAAGGTTGATGGATTATTAGATGTTGTTTCAGTAAATATCGAAGAACGAGTTGGTGGTTTATATTCTAATGCGCAGTTTAGCTTTAAAAACAATACTTCAGCTGATGATAGACACATTACTGTGCCAGATAACGTTGTAATGGAACTAAAATATCCAAATACAAACATTAAAGGAACTATTTTGTAATGTCAATAAAAAAATATATTGCCAACAAAGATACTACCATAACTAATGCCTTCATGGAAAACATGATTACAAGAGGCATTAACTCAAATATGGGTGCTTCTGATTCACTTGAAGTTTTCACAATATATGGTCAAGTTACCACTTCCTCATTAGAAAAAACAAGGCTTTTAGTACAGTTTCCAGTTGATAATATTGCGTCTGATAGGGTTTCTGGTTCTATACCTGCTAGCGGTAGCGTGTCTTTTTATTTAAGGCTATACAACGTAGTTCATCCATTTAGTGTTCCAAGACAAGTTACATTATCTATAAATCCATTGTCTAAATCTTGGGAGGAAGGTTATGGATTAGACATGGAAGGTTATACAGATAAAGGTTATGTAAGCGACACAGCAGGGTACGGCAGTACATGGATGTACGCTGCTAGCGGCTCTGCATGGGTTAATGAAGGAGGCGATTATTTAACGTCCTCTGGATATGATTTAAGCTATTATTTAGAAAGCGGCCTTGAAGATATAGAAATGGATATTACATCCTTAACAGAACAATGGCTTACTGGTTCTCTAGCTAACAATGGCTTGATCGTTAGACTTTCTTCTTCTTTAGAAAACGGTTCCAGACTAGAAAGTTTTTATACTAAAAAGTTTTCAGCGCGTGGTTCTGAGTTTTATATGCGCAGACCATGCATAGAAGCTCGATGGGATCCATCTATAACAGATGATAGAAATAATTTCTTTGCTTCTAGCAGCTTAGTAAGCGCAGAAGATAATAAGATGAGTTTATATTTCTATAATAAAGTTAATGGACGTTTAAAAAATATTGCTGGTAATCCAACATTATCTTTGCAGCTTTTTACTAATTCATCTTTTAGTGATGCTATAACGGCTTCTTATAATGTCGTTAGCAATCCGTTACCGGGTGTTTATAAAGCTCAAGTAGCGATAGATACAACCTCTAGCGTATTATACGATAAATGGGTAAACAGCTCTAGCGCTTCTATTAAATATTTTTCTGGTTCTTTTGACGTAAATACTAGAGAAGGCGACAATAGTTCTTATCTACCAGAATATATTTATAATATTACTAATTTAAAAAATGTTTATGACCAAAATGAAAAAGCAAGATTTAATATTTTTGTTCGTGAACGTGATTGGCAACCAACAATTTATACCGTTGCATATAATAATGTAGAAAATACTGCAATTCCTAATTTATATTACAAAATTTTTAGATTTAACGATAATTATACAGTAGTTGACTATTCCACTGGCTCTTTAGCATATACAAAAACTTCATATGATTCAAATGGTAATTATTTTGAATTAGACATGAATATTCTTGAAAAAGATTATGGATATGGTATAAAATTAGCAACTTGGGATGGCGTACAACTTGCAGAGTATAAGGACGTATATAAATTTAGGATTCGGTAACTATGTCATTAAAAGATCTATTTGGTAAAACTTCTGAAAAAATAGTCTCCAATAAACAATTACAAGATTTATACGAGCAAGCAGAATCAGAAGGTTTTCTAGAAGAACTAGTAGAAGATAGGCAAAGATATTTGCCTTCTGTGGATTTTTCTAATTTTTCTAATTATATTATATATGGTTCCGCAGAGCGCTATTTTGTTGATGGTATAACAAATATATATCAAAATTATCCATATGACGGTTCTAAAAAAGAAAAGCAAGATTGGAGAAATAATTCTTCTCAATTAGATTTATATATATTTGATGAAATATATCCAAAAACCAAAGGATATGTTGTATTAAGTGGCAGCAATGTCTCTGTTAATGGTTCAAACATTCGCTCTTCTTCGGCTCCACAGTATGTGTTGATTAAAGGTGGTCCTAATCAATCTGCTGATGGAAAGTTTGAAAAATCTAATATTTATGATTTAGATACTAATCGTGAAAGTAATTTAGGAATTACTCAAAATGGCAATACCGTTGAATTTTGGTTTAAAGATAACGTTACCTCTGGAAGCTCCTTATCAACAGCAGAATACTGTTTATTAGATCTTTGGAATGGTAATAGTAGTGGTAGTGCAAATTATACTCGATTAACAATTAGTAAGCAATACAGCACTAGCAATAACAAATTTTTTGTAACTTATGTATCTGGTACTGCGGGTATTGTTTCACAATTGCTTGATTATGATTTCGATCCATATAGTTGGCATCATTATGCCTTTACATTTAGCAATACAAACATCACAGATTTAGAAGTTTGTTTATTTGTAGATGGCAACCTTGTTAAAAAAACCAATTTTGCTTCCGTTGGTAGTATTAATTTAGCTGACAATTCTAATTTAATTGCGTTTTTGGGTGCCTATAGAGCAGACCAAAATGGTAATTCTTCTAGTTATTCTAGTTTGGGTCAAAGTCACGGTTCATATGACGAATTCAGATTTTGGAAAACGGCTAGAACTCCAAGGCAAATATATAGAAATTGGTTTACTAATGTCGGAGGTGGCTCTAATACCGATGATTCCAACACTAATCTAGGAGTATATTTTAAATTTAATGAAGGTATTGTAGACAATTCCTCAATCAATTCTCTAGATGCAGTGTGCTTAGATTACAGCGGTAGAGTATCAAATGGTACCATAATTAATTATGATGTAAATTGCAAGTCTACTTCATCAGCTATAGATATATATTTTGATACGTCGCTAGAACAAGCAGAACCAATAGTATTCTCTTCTAATCCACTAGTACAAAATAAAATAGAAGAATATACAGATTTAGGTTTTCAATACGATGTAACAAATGTATCTAGTATATACAGAAAATTACCATCTTGGATTACAGAAGAAGCAGAAAAAGATAACTATCCTGATTTACAAAGACTAGTACAAATTATCTCTAGCTATTTTGATACTTTGCATTTACAAATAAAAAATCTTTCTTCTATAAAAAATATAGAATATTCTTCTGAGAATGATAAACCAAAACCTTTTTATAGCAATATATTAGCTTCTCATGGTTTTGATAATATAGAGATATTTAACAATAGTACATTTTTAGAAGATGTTTTATCAAGAAATGAATCAAGTGAATTTGAAAATAAAATTTCTGATATTAAAAATGTAATTTATCAAAATATATATAACAATCTCTCTTATATATATAAGAGCAAAGGTACAGAAAAATCATTTAGAAATTTAATTCGCTCTTTTGGCGTTGATAACGAATTAATAAAAATAAATCTTTATGCCAATAATGCCGAATATGATTTTTCAGATAAGTACAATTATACTTCTATAAATAAAAAATATATAGATTTTAATAATCCCAATAGATATTCTGGAACAGTTATACAGTATTACAAATCTGCTGATACTGATACAAATGGGTATATTACTGGTCTTGCTTCTGGCAAGCTTGACTATGCTCCAATAACAGTACAAGCAGAAATATTATTTCCTAAAAAATCTGATAGCGAATTTGAAAATTATCAATATACAGATTTTACTGATATATCACTATTTGGAAGCCATACTGCTAATTCAAATAATACTGTTTTATCTTGGGCTAATAATGATAATTTTAATTTTCAAGTTTATGCAATAAAAAATGATCCAAATAGTACAGATGTATATTTTAAATTAACTGGCTCTTTATCTGCTAGCGGCTTTAGTTTAACTTCCAGCTGGTATCCTGATGTATACGAAAATAAGAAATGGAACCTAGCTGTCAGAATTAAACCTGATAAATTAGGAAATATCGGGTATAGTTCCGGTAGCTCTAACACAGATTATGTTATTGAATTTGTTGGTTATAATTCCATTCTAGATACCAAATTAGAAGAAGGATTTATATTATCTGCAACTATTCCTCAAGCTGATGCAATATCAGCACTACGAGAAAATAAAAGATTGTATGCCGGTGCGCATTACGATAATTATGATTCTTCTAGCTTACTAGCTAAAACAGATGTTAAAGTTTCTTCTGTAAGATATTGGCTTGATTATTTAACAGATGAAGAATTAAAAAATCATTCCTATGATGCTTCTAGTTATGGCTCTTTAAGACCCAATTGGCGTCCAGATTTTATAACAGACAATCTAATAGTTACTAAAGCAGATATGTTGTTGCTAAATTGGTCTTTCGATAGTGTAACCGGGACTAACAATCAAGGTCAGTTTATAGTTGATGATATATCTTCTGGATCTGTTGATCTTGCCAATAGATATGGATTAGATTGGCTAGGGCCAGTTATCGGGTACCAGCAAAGTGGTTTAGCGTTTGGATTTGGCGCAAATGATTCACAGGTAGCCAATAAAGAATATATTTATTCTGCTAAAATAGCTACACCAGAAATCTTCAATGGCTCCGACATGATTCAAGTCCCAGCCACTGATGATTTTGCCAGAACAAAAATTGGAAAACCAGTTTCTTTCTATTTTTCTATTGAAAAAAGCATGGCGCAAATTATTAATGATGAAATATTAAATTGGTTTGCCACTATAAAAAATTTCAATAATTTAATTGGTTTACCTAATCATAAATATAAAAAAGAATATTCTGATCTTGTGCATATGAGAAAAATATTCTTTGAAAAAGTAAACAACGAGCCAGATTATGAAAAATTCCTAGAATTTTATAAATGGATTGATTCATCGATTTCGATGATGATTGGACAATTAGCACCAGCATCAGCTAATGTTTCTGATAAAGTTAGAAATGTGGTAGAAAATACTTTATTAGACAGAAATAAATATGAAAATAAATTACCTATTATAAAATATAAAGATAGAATAGTTCCGGTCGGCGGCGGCGGTGGTTTGTCGCAAATCAACTATTCTTCTTTACGTGCGCCTAGTAGCCCAGCTGGAAAAGAATGGTACAAAAAACGCGCCATCAGGACACAAGAAATAAGTGGCAGCGGTGAAACTATCACTACTCCATTAGAACCACAAAATGATATTGATAGAGAAATTATTAGACAAGTAATTAATTATTCATCTTATGGTAAGGATGTAACTTTATATTCTGCCGAAAATGATACTTTTTATGAAGGCAAAAAAGATCTAAATAAAATTTATTCTAAGCACTATGTTTTAAATGCGGATAAATTACTTATTGTAGAAGGTAAAATATTAGGTAATGAATTGACAAATATTTCTTCTAGCAATCAATTTATATTTGCTGCTGATTTAATGGCTTCTTCTAGCGATACTCAAGTTATTGATCCTTCAAAATCGTTATATAATATAATTTCAACGCCAACATTGTTTGACTTAGATAGTTCTTCTTCTTATGCTGGTATTAGAAAAGCAACAAAAACAAGCTATAAATTTAAAAATCCATATGAGTATTTCCAGACTTCTGGTAGATCTGCCAACAATAAAGCATTTGTAGATTTGGAAGGGGGTGTTTCTGGGACAGCAAATATAGATATACTTGAAGTTACTAGTAGAACATTACCAAATAGAAATACGGCCAATGGTAATGGGCGTAAAACAATATTTGTTGAAAGATTTAGTGCCCCCGGAGGTCCAGAGGTAAATAGCAGGGGCGCTCTTGATTCTGTGGCAGAAGAATATTCTGCTTATAATTCATTAAATTATAGGAATTTTAGAGTACGTAAACATTTAAATTCTTGGTTAGCAGAAACATCTAGTTTTGATGAACAAAATCCTTCTTATCATAAAGTACCAAATAATATAGCTAGATATCCTGCCGATGATAATGGTAATAGTATAAATTCTCAAAATGATAATGCCTTTATAAGTCACGCAATTCCAAGAAGCGATAGGCAGTATGCTTGGGTAAACGCTTCATTAGATGCAGACGATGGATTTAGCGGCTATGCAAGCGAGTTTGCTAACTTAAATAAGAGTTATCAAACAATTAGTTCATCTGAAATTATTGGCTTATCTAGCATACCATATGTTAATTTTAGATATTTAGATTCGGTTAGTTATAATAATTTATTAACAGATAAAATTATTAATACTGGCTCTAATATTATAAGTACTGGTAGCTTATTTGCTACCACTTTAGATTATTTTGGTTTATATTTCTACTTGACTACACTAAATGGTCCTTATCAATACCCGTCTTGGAAACAAATTAGAAATTCTGAAAATCCCATAGTTGTTCAATCAAAGAAAAACAACAATATTCTTGTTCAAGATCAGTCTATACAGCTGTTTAAGAGTGTTAATGGTACTTTGGTACCATATGTTGATTCAAAATCTCAAACATTTAAAGCCTATAAAGAACCGCCTATTGAATATAACATTCCTATGAAACACGTAGTAGAGGTAAGTGGTTCAACAGGTTCTATCGAAGTTATAAGCACATATGATAATAATATTAATAAGTTTGCTAATGCTTCATTGATGACAACACTTGGTCAAAAAGAAAGAAGTGAATTGCAGACTCATAATACCTTGGTTGCTATGAGCAAGGGTGAGTACATCCCAGAACCACAAATATTATCTGCTTCATATAGCAAAATGCTATTCCCATCTAGAAAATATGTTGGCTTAAAAGAAACTCGTACAAGACCAAATTATACTGAAATAGCTGGCACGGCAAGCAACGGTTACGACAGAAATTCTGCTAAAATTAGAACTTTTTGGAAAGATGCTATTGCCGATAGACAAAGAACTAATGCATTTTTCTCATCCAATAAAACCGGTTCTATTAATTGTTTAAATATAGCACAATTAAGCGCTAGTAGTGCGTTAAATGGTTTTGCTGGTTATGTTAGACAATCATCTTCTACGTGGGATGATATTTTTCCCGTATTCTCAGTAAGAAAAAATATGTCAGCATCTTATGATTCATTTAATAGTATTGAAATTACCAGCAGCTATAATAATTCATTTAAAAAATTATTCGGACTAATATTTTTTTCTACGTTAGAAGACTATTGTTTAATGGGAGATTTAGCCGGGTTTAGCGAAGTAGAAGCAGTAAATTTTTTAAAAGAACAAGTTGGTACTTATTATTATGTTCCAGTTACAGGTACTAATGGTAAAACTATACAAGTGGAACATTTTCGTTATGATCCAGCGGTTAACTTTGTAAGACCAAAACCTTCTTATACATATAAAATTCATTATCCTAGTGTAGCTTCACAAAGAAGCAGTTCTTATGGATTTGGGATAAAAGCGAATATATATACCACTGCTATTAGACATTTTATTAATGAAGGTATGTATTATAATACTAATATTTTGGCAGGAAAAAATCCTTGGTATAATACATACGAACAATATTTTGAAGACTTAAAACCCTATTCTATTTCTGCGTCTATACTGCCAGAATTTAATTATTCAGAAAACGGAGATTATTATATAAGCGGTAATACCACTATACCACCAAATAATTATATATCTTTTGCTGGTACTGATGCGGAAGTAAATAATATTGATAATGCATATAACTTAACAGATAAATTAGATAATTTTATTTTAAATGATCTAGAAGGTAACAAAAAAATTAAGTTATCTATTAATGGAGTAAAAAAGTTATTACCATATAAAGGCTTTTATCCACAAGAACGAGCAGTGCAGATAGTAGATTTATTTCAAAAATCATTCTTTAATATTTCTATGAATGACATAACGGGTGGTTATCCAACATATAAATATTATCGAAATGATACTGTAGCTGGCTGCGGCGGCTCTCCAATTATTCAACAAATGCAAACACTACTACAGCCTTATTTTGCTCCGGGTATTTTATTTAATACAATAAAATCTGGCATAGCTGTTGATTGGCCGATAGTTTACTCAGATACGGATAGAGAAAAATTTTATAATAGCACTATTGTTACAACCGCGAATATTAATTATCCACCGAATCATAACACTGCGTCTTTTGCTACCAGCAGTATAAATGAAAAAGTAATGTTTTTATCAGGCGCTTTTTCTGCTAGAATACCATTTGAATCTTTGTTAAATCTTAAAGGATTAGATACAAATCAAGTTATTAGCTATATAGATCCAACAAGATTTAATACAGAAACATTTACTGACATTACAAGTAGTACATTTACAAATGGATTTCCTGCTTCTACAAGTGGTTTAAGAAAAAATCCAATATTTTCTTTTAATGATCCTAACAATAACGAAATTAAAACTTTTAAAGATGATAGATATACAAAAGCAATAAATAATTATCTAGCTGAAATACCAAAATTTTTCTTACAAAACTCTTCATTAACTGAATTTACATCTAGGAATTTTTCAGGTGATTTAAGATTTGAATCAGGCAAGACTTATGAAATGAAATTACAAATAAGCATGCCAGAAAAATACCGCATGATATTAGACACCACGGATGAAAAGCCGTATTATTATGATTTCGGTGATATAGTAACTAATACAAGAATAGCAGGAGCTTCTGTTTTCGGCCCTCCAACCCAATATTTCGTTGATTCTTCTGGCAGTGAATTAAAATTAGGGCATAAAGCTTATGATGGTGCAGCATATGCTCCGTATGCACCTCCATATTTGTATGGTCCACAAGTTATTAAATTTCAATTCACCCCAGAAGATGGCATTACTAATTATACTTATGATCAGATTATTAGTGCTTTAACAGTTTCTTGTGAGCCTTCTACCGACGCAGTTTACAATTATTTTAGTCAATCAGCATACGATATTAATAACGGTAATAATCCAAAAAACTTTACAAATACAATGGCTTATGCGAATAAAATGCCGCTATCGTCTAGTATTCGATATGATTTAATTGTTAAAGAACCTTTATCAGTTAAAGAAGCTAACGGTAACACCAAACAATACGACGAAAATACAGATAATACAAAAACTAAATGGAAAATACAAACTAAATTTGAAACACCTGTATTTAACTTTAATAATGATTTAAATAAGTCGATTGATACTTCATATACTGAAGTATTACCTTCCGTTAATTATACTAAACCACATCCTATATTAACAAGTCTTAATGATAAATATGATATCGATTGTGAAGTGACAAAATATGGATTTACTGGCATGTGGGGCGGTTATGCAACGGGAGATGCTTTAGAATCTGGCTTGACATTACAATTATTAGATGGTGTAGAGAATAAAACTACTGGTAATTTAGCTGAAGTGTGTGGATTTGAAATAGCTACAAAAAAAGTAGGACAAATCGCAGATAAAAAACAGATTAGCGAAGCAATAGTAATGATACCATATACTAGTACAAAAGACAATGATTTTGCCTCTGTGATTAAACCTCCTGCTGGTGAAGAAAATAATGAAAAGTATTATTTTAGAGTACAAAAAATTATTATAAGCCAACTGTTTGATGATAATAATATTAACATTAACTTTAATTTGCCGCCCGAAGACAAAGAAGCAATAAAATATAAAAATATTAAAAAATTACTAAATAATAGTAATTTATCTAATAACTCTATATTAAATACTATGAAACTTATGACTCAATATATACTACCTCCTCATTTAGATTGGGTATACGATAGAAACATAGAACCATTTGTAATGTATATATTTGAGTTTAAACATGAACTTACAAAACAGGAATTAGCCGATATATGGCAAGGAGTCATGCCAGAATCAGCTATGAAAACAAGCTTAGATAGCCCAGATCCAATCGAACATGCTTTGACAGAAAAAGAATTCTTTCACGGTAAAAAATTACCAAATGATATTAAGTGGAAAGTATTTAAAATCAAAAAACGTGCGGAGCATTCATATGATCAATTAGTAAATTATGATGCCGATAAAGACGAAAATCCCTTCTCATATAATTGGCCTTATGATTATTTCTCTCTAGTTGAACTAGTTAATATTAAAGCTTCATTAGAAGTAGAAAATGAAAGTAAAAAAGAAGCAGGAACTGCCTAGGTGAGTATACATGTCTTTTTTTGATAGCAAACAAGAAACAATAAATATAGAATTAACATCTTATGGAAAGATGTTGTTATCAAAAGGCAAATTTAAACCTGTATATTATGCTTTTTTTGACGATGACGTAATTTATGATTCATCATATATAAACATTACTGAATCTCAAAATGACATCGTTCAAAGAATAATGAACGAAACACCAGTTAATAAACCACAATATATTTTTGTTGGCACTGATCAAACAGTTGGTAATAACATAGAATTATTTTCTGAATATGTAGTTCAAGAAACAGAGACAATGAGCATAAAAGATGCACTAAAAACCTTGGAACAACAAAATATTTCTGAAAAAAAATACGCTCTGTCTGCCCCTCTAGGCAAATCATCCTTCAAATCAGAGTATTACCCTGCTTGGCATATAAATCTATTAAGTGGGGCTATTAGCTCTTCTAATCCATATGTTGATAATAGTGATGGATTCCTTGGCTCGCTACAACCATATCTAAAAATACCACAATTAAATTTAACAGACGGTATACAACAATTATTATTAAGAAAAGATAATTCTTTTCAAACCACACCAGAAGGATATGAAAATGTTGGCTTTTTAATTGATTCTAATGGTGATACGACTTCGATAAATCTAAAAATAGAACAATATTTATTAGAAGTTATGGAAAAAAATGTCGATGATGTAAAAGATAATTTTGATATTGAAGTATTTATAGAACAAAGCGGTAGTCAAAGTGTTATTTGGAAACAGCTTTCATTTATCAAACAGCCAACATATATTAAAAATAATATATTATTAGACGTTCCAGAAGAACCAAAAAATGCCTCAGAAATATATAAAAATCCTAATTTCGTTGAACATTATTTAAAAATATTAATTGATGATGAGATAATATTGCCGCCTAAACAAAAGATTAAAGTTCAAGCATACGATTCCAAGGTTACACCTGATTCTATTGGAGATGATTGCTAATGATTTTTACTGTTAGCCAAGAAAATATTGATAGCATTATATCATCTACTTTTCCGACAGTAGAATATTTTAATTTTAATTCTGTAATTTTAGATAATTATGGTCCAAGTGCCACTTCTGTTAAGCTATCCTTTATATTACAAGATGATATACAATCATTAAAAGTATTTAATAACCTAACAGCTAAAAAAATGATGTTTTTAAAAATATTTGAAATTAATTCGCAACAAATGCGGGATCAAATATCAACTATTAAAAATATAAAAGATTTAAATAAAATACTACAACAAAATAATGTTTATTATAAAGATTTAAATGCCGCCCTGTCTTTTATAGGAGATACAAAAGATGTTTATCAGCATTTTACGCAAGATAAAAGAGTATTTTTAAATTATTCTTTTAATTTTACATTACCTAAAAAAGACCCGCAATATTTATCTTTTGGAGCTGTATTTTATTATGATACAGATATATATTCAGAGGAAAACAAATTACCAAAAGAATATATTAATTACGAAACTATATTCGGGCCTGTAAAAACAACCAATATTATAGATAACTTTTTGCCTAATTCCCCAGTTCTAAAAGATTTAAGAATATTAAAAGATATTTTTACAGTAGAAAAGCTATACCAACAAATTAGTTTTAAAACAACTGGCCCAAAGTTGTTATCATCAAAAACTAAAAAAACTCCATATAATCAATATTTTTCAAATTTATATATTTCTAAAAAATCAGAAAATACAGCTGGATTATTATTTAACATAGATTATCATAAATTAATTTTTGAGAATTCTCCTGTTAAAGATATTATTTTTAGAAGCCAAGATGTAAATACTTTATTAAATAAATCTTATATATCGAATGTTACAATTAAAAAAAGGTTAGTAAAAAAACATAATAAATCCTTTATAGATTTAACTGAGCAACCAGAAAATCTAATAAGCACATCTGATGGAGACAATTTATTATTAGTAAATAATAATAATGATAATGGCGGAATAGAAGAAGTAGTTTTAGATACTAGTTCCACTTTAAAGCTAAGAACTGTTGCTGCGGAAGACAAAAAAGTTTATTCTAATAAAAAAGGCTCTTATCAATACGGTGTGGAGATAAAGGTAGTTGATGGTATAATAGAATATTTAAAAAATATTAGCAAACTATTATCAGATGATAATAATATGATAGTTAAATATTTATCTGAGACTGATAAGACGGTTACTACTTCTAGAATGCTTTATGAGGCTAATCCACACTCTAAGGCAAGTAATAGTGCTATGTCTGGCTTCTATGATCCATTAGCTGGTAAATTTACACCATACTTTATGTATGTGTATTTTCCAAGAAATTATAGTGATAGCTTATTAACTGCTATTTCTAGATTTATGAGCGTATTGGATCTTTTTGGTTTTGTTAAAAAAGACATAGAAAAAGTAAGGTCTGTGCTTATATCATTTATTAATCCTGCTTTTGCTACTGCGCAAACAATACAATATTTTGCCAATTCACATAGTCGATTAATAAATCAAATCAACAAAATATTAAATGAATCTTATAACAATAATTATTCGTTAGAGCATTGGTTTGAAAATGATGTATTGGAAGTAGATAATAAATCACAATATGGCTATAGATTTATAAATATCCAAAATGATTCTATATTTGGTAAAATAGATAGTGATTATATTAATCTTAGAACCGAAGAAGAGATATTAAAATACTCCAGCAAGTCAGATATTTCTGGTTCCCAGTTAAGTTCTAAGTTTTCATATGTATCACCAATAGAGATATCTTTAGAAAATAATACATTTGATTTAGAACAATTAAAAGTAGAAAAGAATTTCTATCCTCTAGAAGATTACAAAAATATAGAATTAGAAATTAAGCGTTATAACTTATTAAAAGAAAAAGATAAGCAAGTTATAACCTCTAATAAGATAACTGCCATATCACAAAATCAACAAAAAGAAATATTGAAAAATAATAGATTATTTAGTGACGAATCTGTATCTATACAAATTATTGATTCGCTAGCTAGTGATATAAGCGGTAGCGAATATAAACTTAAAACAGATATTGATCCAACAATGCTTTATTTAGGTTTGGCTAAGTATCCCGATAAACAAAATAATGTTGCAAGCTCAAGTTTGCAAGCAGAATTATTAATTGAAGGCAACGGTCGTTATTTTGATAACACAAATAAAGAAAATATATTTTTGAAAGATTTAGATCTTAACTCTAAATATAATATTTTATATAACACTATACATAAAATAGATTTCCTATCCTATGATCAAAATTTGAAGAAAGAAATATGGACTACTTTTGATCAAAAATCATATTTGGATATGGAAAGTAAGAAAACAATCCTATGCAGAATAACGCCAACCAATATTGATGCCTATTCTAATATTTCTTTACCAATACACAATAAGTATTTCCTGCTTACATATAAACAGGAAACGCCCGTCAGTTTTAGAACACCCGATGATGAAATAGTGAATCCTATTAGGCCATCTTTTGTATTTCCAAAACCACCGCCAATTATTGATCAGCCACCACTTCCCTCCATACCAGAACCAGCAACTTTGGAATTGGGACCGATTTTTGTTACTTCTTTTGTTGCTGCCGAGCCGCCAGCTATATCTTTACCTATTGAGCCACCGGCAGACCCACCGCCTGTATTGCCTGTAGATGGGAATTATAAATTAGACAGTGATAAGTTTAATACTGATATAAATGGCTGGGAACTCGCCCCCGATACCAGATATTCTATCAATGATAGACAAAATATTATATTTGGCCCTAGTATATCTAAAAAAATTATAATTTTAAAAAGCCGAACAAAAATTGGTAATGATTCTAGATATATGTTTATTGCCCAACATGTTGATCCTAATAGAAAATTATATAGAAATAAAAAAAATCGCTTATACATTATCGATAGATTACAAGATAAAATTTTATGGGAATTGGGGGCCGGGGACGGTACGTTAAATAACGTCTGGGAATTAGATGATAATCTAGATAACACGGGTCCAGAATTCATAACAATTAGGGATGGACAATTACAAATTTTTACACGCGGTACAGACTCAAGCTCATATAAAGTATTAATAACCGCCGGTATACAATATTCTGATCCCTCTATAGCTTCTACTGCCTATTTAATTTTGCAAGATGATGGCAACTTATCACTTTATGTAGCTGGAAACCAAGTGTGGGCTACGAATACCTACGATGGACGCTACAGTAAATCTCCAAAAAATTATGGTGGTGGTAGTGGTAATGATATAAACGTAATTAAGGGAGTTAAATAGTGTCTAAAATAGATAAAAAAATAAAACTCTTTTCAACCGATATATATCAATTTTCTAAAGATCCGTTTAGAAACGCTATAAGTGTCATAAAAAAGGATAGTGGCGATATAACACTTAATCCTACAATTAGAATTAATGAATATCGAGAGGCATATAATAACTTAAATATTTTTTCTGGTTATTTTGAATTTGATTGTGGCTCAAAAAACGCTAAACAGCTAGCTAATACATTAAAGCCAATTTTAAATATTCCAATACAAAATACCTATATAGTTGCTGATAAACATTATGAAATAAATGAAGAAATGAAAAAAGCTGGTTTGCAAAATGCCAGCGGGCTATTAAAGTTTGAATCTAAATTTACATATAACTATCTTTCTAAAAATTATGAAACTTATTTAAATTCATATCCAAATTTATTAGAACTTAATTATCCATATTTTTATGGAATAATGAATGAAATATATGCTAGTAGATATGCTTCTAAGGCATTATTATTGTTAAAAAATAAGTTTAATCTTCCACAAAGCCTAATCAATACAACAAATATTAGAAATAATTTAAAGAAAATTACAATACCATCAAAAATATTATTTCAAAATACATTAACTAATTTCAATAATGTATTTAATACACTTAACGCGGATTCTAATTATTTTCCATTTTATTCTAGTACATTTATTGATTTACATCAAAAGCCCTTAAATAACATAAGCGATTTATTTGCTGATAATAATATTTATGGTTCTTTATTAAATTATTCAACTGTTGGCGGTATAAGTCAAAAACTTGCCACTTACGAAAGAGGTTCCGCAGCAGTTATAAAAGAATATAATAAGAAATATGTTGATAGCACAACTGTAGACACATTAATAGCTGGTATGCGCGGCAAATCAATAATTTTCTTAAATAAATTTACAGAAAGAATGTTATCTAATAATGTTAAATTTAGAGATGTTCTTTATGGCGCTCCAAACTATAGTGAAGTTATAGGTTATGTTTTAAATAAATATGATACTTTTGGACCTAAATCTTCACCAATACAACAGATTTTATTTCCAAATACTAACATCGGACCAAGCATAAATTATATTGACACACAACTAAAGTATAATAAAAAATATCGCTATTCTGTAGACTTGCTAGTAATGAATATAGATATGGTTTATAAATACACATTTGTTTCTGCTATGCCAAGTACAAATACTTTAAGGGTACAATATAGTTATGAAATAAAACCAAATATTTTATTAATAAACAATAGCGCTGAATATACAAATAAAATAATGAGTTCGCCTCCTGTAAAGCCTTATGTTGAACACTTGCCGTATGTCAATACTCCAAATAAATTAAAATTTATTGTTTATAATAATAATATACAAAATATTATAGAAAATCCTATCTCTATACAATCATCAGACGCAGCACGTATACAAGATATAGTTTCTACACAAAATCGCACAGATGGCAAAGTGGCTTATAATTTTGATGATGGCGTAGCAACAAAATTTGAAGTTTATAGAAGTACAGAAAAACCAACGTCATATAATGATTTGGGTAATAAATTATATAAAGTAATAGAAACAAAAGATTTAGAAAATATGGCCTTCGAAGACGATATAACGCCAGAAAAATATTATTACTATACCTTTAGAGCAATTGATTATCACGAACAATTCTCTAATCCAACAGAAATATATGAAATAGTTCATACAAATGGCGTACTTTCTATGAACACTGTTTCTTTTGATGTGCCACAAGAAGATCTAAATAAAACATTTAGAAGATTTATACAGGTATCCCCAAGCCTAGCACAATTAGAAACAGTTGAAAATTCTTTGGATGCTGTACGATTAGGCATTAATAAAGAATCAGTATGGGATAAAAAATTTAAAGTTCGTCTTACTTCTCGCTCTACCGGAAAAAAGATTGATTTTAATTTAACATTTAAGTATAATGTGCGAGATAATTAATAAATTATTATTTTACGTACTAGTTATAGAAAAAACTAAAAGAGGAACTATACAACATGGCATTTCTTGATAATTCTGGCGATATAATTTTAGATGCGGTTTTAACAGATACTGGTCGCATGAGATTAGCTAAAGGTGATGGTTCTTTTCGCATAGTTAAATTTGCATTAGCAGACGATGAAATAGATTATACTACCTACAATTCCTCTCATCCAAGTGGTTCTGCATATTATGATTTAGAAATTTTGCAAAGTCCTGTTTTAGAAGCTTTTACTAATAACGCTTCATCTATGAAAAGCAAGTTAATATCAATTAATAGAAATAATCTATTATACTTACCAGTAATGAAAGTAAATAATATAGAAAGCAATGGTAATCAATTTGCGCTTTCTAGTTTAGTAAGTAATGGATATATTTTAGCTGCCGATACTATTTCTGAAACATTTCTTTCTAATACTTCGTTACTATATAATGGTTCTGCATTAAACAATCAAGGTATTTTATATGGCGCAGATAAAAGCAAAGGATCATCTATAAAAATTGATCAAGGCATAGATAATACAGCTATTAATGCTTCTACCACTCTAGATCCAGATTTAAAAGAAACTCAATATTTAATAGAAATTGATAATAGATTTGCTTCTATAGTTGACGTTAACGGCACGAATAGCGCTACACCATCATATATTGATGATGACAATATCGCAACTTATTCTTTTTCTTATAATGTTGATACTGAATTCGTTGGTGATATTCCACCCGCAGTTAATAATTCGTCCGCTGGACAAGTCATAGCTGGCGCGAGGGGCACATACTTTAAATTTAAACTTGCTTCCGCCCTTGATATTTCTTCAACAAATTATTTATTTAATACACTAGGCATGACTATGACAGGTTTTACTGGCGTTATCGTAGCAAATGTCCAATCAATTTTAACAAGTATAAGAATCTCAGGAGTTACAACTGGTAATTATGTTGATATTCCGTTGCTAATTGTTAGAGCAAGTTCTTAAGAATAACAAAAAGGAATTAAATAATGTCTACAACATTTAAGACTTTATTAGACGATGACGTAGTATCAACAAAAACCCTATTACACGAAAACATACCAATAACTGGTACCATCGTATCTAGTTCGGTATATGGCACTAATAGTATTAAATCATATTCTCATGGCATGTTCCAAAGCGTATATGATTATCCATATTTAAGCTCTTCTGCGAATCAGCTATTTGATATGATAGTTGGACAAACTGCTAATTCTCCCGGTAGCAGTTCTTCTGACGCATACGCAAAAAAGAAAATAAATATCTATAACCAAATGGCACAAGTATTAGCAGGACATGATACTACTGGTTCTGTACTACGTTTTGATAGAGATGGCAACCCATCCAGCACAGAAGATAAATTTACATCAATGTTTTTCCTTAATTTCTCTCGTCTTCTTGTTAAAGACGAAATTAAAAAAGGAAGTTTTGCATTAACTCTAGGTATAGCTTCTTCTAGTGCTGCTCCTTTTACCAGCACATGCACCGTTTTGGATGCTAGTGGTTCAACAAATTATTTAATTAATTCACCCGCTGGTGAATATGGCATTCTTTATTCTTCTGGTAGCGATTTAAGTGCCGGTAGAAACAATGCAGTTGGTTTTGTATTCTACCAAGCAGGAGTAGCAGCAATTTCTACTGGTATTTTTGCACAATCTGGTACAAACAATCCAACATCTTCTATGTCTAGCAGCTATTACGGACAATTGACCGGTACATTAAATGCCTCTGTAAATAACTCTTCTTCTTGGACAATACAAGATTTATTTAGGTCTGGCACCATTGACCAAGCAAACGCCGCTTTAAGAAATCGCATACAAAATATTACATTTAATAATACAACTGAATTAAATTCTACTATTCATTTTTGTCGTATAAATCATAATGAATTCAACTATAGTTCTAATCAAACATACCTAACTTCTAGCCAAATAAGAGTTAAGGGCGGAAATGCATCAGCCGCACCAGTTAGTTATATAACCACTGTTGGATTATATTCTCCAGATAATGAATTGCTAGCCGTAGCTAAATTATCAGAACCAATAAAAAAATCGCCAACTGAGGAGATGATACTTCGCGTGCGGTTAGATTACTGATTTTCATACTTCTTACTTAACACGATTTTTGTTTTCTGCTACTATATACTTTATAGGAGGCAAAAAACATGCCAACATATAATAAAATTTGTGAAGCTTGTAAAAAAGATTTTATTGCGGGCAGAAAAGACAAACAATTTTGCTCTGTTGGCTGCATAAAGAAGGAACTTTACAAGAAAATTGAACCAAAAAAGCTTATATGCATCTTTTGTAATGCGGAATTCTTCTCAAAAAAACAATCTTCCAAATATTGTTCAAAAACTTGTATTAACAAGGGCGCTAAATCACATCCCGATGTGCAATTAATATGCAAAGAATGCAATAATCCATTCAATGTTAAATATGTTCATCGCGATAAGCTATTTTGTTCAAGAAGCTGTGCTACTACACATCAAAATAGAAAGATGTTTGCTGACGATATAGTAAAAACCAAAATTTCAGAAACAAAGAAAGCGCAATATGCATCTGGTGAAATCCTGCATCCATTTTCTGGAAGGGCTCACACGGAAGAAACAAAGAAAAAGATATCAAAAATACGTATTGACAATGATCTTTCAAAGGGCGCTAACAATCCTATGTATGGAAAAAGCCATAGTGAAGAAACAAAACAAAAAATTTCTAATACAAGAATTAAAAAAATTATGAATGGAGATTATTCTCAATGGTTTAAAAAAGGTACTTTATTTAGTATTAAGCTAAGAAGAGAAATAACGTTTAGAAGCTCTTGGGAGGAAATAGCTTATAAGTTTTTAGAAACTTGTAAAGATGTAAAAGAATACTCTCCAGAACCCTTTAGTATACCATATAAATATTTTTCAGCAAGAAGGTTATATTTACCAGATATTTTAATTACTTATTATGATGGACGACAAAAACTAATAGAAATTAAACCAATATCTTTAATAACTGCCGATATTAACCAATCTAAGTTCAAAGCCGCTCGACAATATTGTGAAGAAAAAGGCATCATATTTGAAGTATGGTCAGAGCAAAAAATAGAAGAATTAAAAAAGTTGCTTGATTTAGAATGCGCTACTATTTAGTCATATGTCATATAAAAAATTTGATGAAACAGATATAATATTTAATACCGTAAAAACTAAACCAAAGTTTAAATTTAAAATTTATGGTGGTAGTTTATATATTAATAACACAGTAGAAAGTTCTATATACTTACAAAAGTTAAATGAAGAAGTTATATATATACCTCCTACTGGCTGTTTGTTAGATTATGCTTATGATTTTTCTTGTGCTGCAAATTCACAGTATGTCGCTACTATGTAAGGTATAGTATATGTCACTAAATATTAAAGACGGTAATGGGTCGTCAACAACATTAAAAACAACATTAGATTCTGGCGATCATGTCCCGCATCATAAAATTGATGGAACTATAACCGTCACTTCCTCTTTAGCTAGTCCTTTAGCTATTACAGGCACCATAACAACTGCTGTTCCTGCGGTTACGACAGTTACAAAAGCTGCCACTACTTCTTTTTCTTGGAATACGGTAGCTAGTGGAACATTTAATATCGTTAGTGAGAGCGTTTCTAGAAAAGGTTTAACAATATTTAACCCCGGTCCAAATAATCTATATATTTCTCTTTCTACAAACGGTGGCGTAACGCACGGTTTTACATTATTAAATACGGCAAGCGCACCTACAGTTTATACAACAATTTTATACCCATCAGGTACATATATAGCTGATCAAACAAACGCTGGCGTATATTATGGTGGATATTTCATTAGCGGCTCTGCATCAACTGGCATATTTGCTACTTCAATATCATAAAATATCTTAATTTTTATTTTGTGGTATAATTATATATTATGCCTATTGATAAAACCAAAAATCTTTATTATCTTCCAAAAGGTGGTTTTTCAAACGCTTTAGAAAACACCTCTTTACAAGATTATAATAAAACTCAATTTGGTGATTTGTTTAGCGGTTTGTTCCCACAATCTGCTTCAATAGCTTTTTATTGTTTGCCGTATTCGTCTACAAGAATAGATGATAGAAAATATATTTATGCATTAAAAAATGTGTTAAATAGCTATATTGGCGTTAGTCCGCATTATGAATATAGTTCAAGCATATATGGTAATAAAGAAACGCAAAAAATAAACTTAATCGCCATTCCGAGCGCATTTTATGGTTCTTCTATAGATAAAGGATCGGTAAAGTTAGAATATTATATATCCGGTACGCTAATAAGCAAACTAGAAGATATAAACAAAAATGGAGAATTAATACAAACTACTGGCTCCAATGGATATGATAATGTAGCTGGGGTTATTTTATATAATGAAGGTTTTATTATTTTAACTGGTAGTTGGCAGCTAGACGCCTCTCATCAAGAGATATATGAATCTGGTTCTTCCGCCGATTATCCTAGGTGGCTATATTTTGGAGCAGGCAATAGCTCTTGTTCAGTTAATGCACCCAGTTCCAGTTATGATTTAGAATTTGATGGTGTAAACTATATAAACACTATAACAATGTTTGCACACGCAGAAAAAAACGATTTAAATCATTCTAATAATCCAACATATATAGAATATTCTAATATTAGCAATTTATCTCCTTTGATAAATACAAACACTTATTTAGAAAAGGAATTTTTAACAATAAAAAATACAACTAAATATCCTTATGAAAATTATACCGGCTCTTTAGAAAAACAAACTTTTATAACAAAAATAGGTATTTTTGATCAAAATAAAAATTTAATAGCTGTAGCAAAAATTTCTAAACCTATTAAAAAAACAGAAAACAGAGATTTTACTTTTAAATTAAAGTTGGACATATAATATGTCAGAAACGCTAATTTCGGAAGAAACAAAAAATATTGTTCTTAATCAAAGTTCTATAGAAACTGTTGATTCTGCTTTTTTAGAGTATGTAGAAGGTTTAAATATATTTTGTGAAACCTCCAATAATAGAATAAAAGTCCCAGTTATTTGGTCTTCTGCTGAAAGATCATATCAATTAAAAAACAATGTTGCAATCCGCGATAAACACGGTGCTTTAATAGCACCAATTATTTCTCTTGAAAGATTTAGTATTACTAAAGACCCAAATAAAAAAGGTAACTTTCAAGCTAATTTATCACCTAAAAACGATAGATATTATATTACTAAAGTTTTAAATCAAGATAAAACTTCTAATTTTGCAAATGCAGATACGCTAAAAAAAAGCGGTCAATTAAATTTCTTAACTTCAAAGAAAAATAAAAAAATTGTTTATCAACACATGGAAGTTCGCATACCTGTGTATGTAACAATAGAATATAAAATTAATATTTTTACAAATTATCAGGCTCAAATGAATGAAATAATGGAGCCATTTATTGCCAAAACAGCTCAAAACTATTTTATTATCACTAAAGATGACCATAGATTTGAATGTTTCATGGATCCTACTTTTAATACTGATAGTATAGCAAATTTAGGTGAAGAAGAACGTAAATATAAATCTACTATAAGTGTTAAAGTATTGGCACAAATTATTGGCGAAGGCACCAATACAGAAGATCCAATAATTAAAACAAAAGAAAATGCTGTTGAATTAAAAATACCTAAAGAAAACGTAATCACTGAAGAATCATTAGCAGTTAAAAGAAAACGAGCAATAAAAAAACTTTCTGCCACAAAAACAGAAGTAACACACACAAAAAAGCAAGAAGTAAAAAAAAATACTAATATTGCTAATTCTGGTAAAAAAACTTCTGGCGGTGAAAAAACCGATTCAGAACAAACAAAAAAATTAAATACCTCTGCCAGTAACTTAGAAACTATTGATGGTGCTTTATATAATTATCTTGAAGAATTAAACATATTTTGTAATACAAATAATGGATGGGATAAAGTTCCTCTTATTTGGTCTACTGCCGAACGAGCGTTTCAAATAAAAAATAATAAAGAAATTCGTGACAAAAACGGATCTCTTATACCGCCAATTATCTCAATAGAAAGAGATAAAGTTACTAAAGACCCAAATAAAAAAGGTAACTTTCAAGCTAATTTATCACCTAAAAACGATAGATATTATATTACTAAAGTTTTAAATCAAGATAAAACTTCTAATTTTGCAAATGCAGATGCATTGCGTAAAAGTGGACAATTAAATTTCATTACTTCTAAACGTAATGAAAAAGTAGTTTATCAACATTATGCCATGCGTATTCCAATTTATATTAATGTGGAATACAAAATTAATATTTTAACTAATTATCAGCTTCAAATGAACGAAATTTTGCAGCCTTTTATGGCCCATACCGCGCAAAATTATTTTACAATTTCTAAAGATGGTCACACATATGAAGGTTTTTATAATCCCGAGTTTAATCAAGAAGTTATAAGCGATTTAGGCGAAGAAGAAAGAAAATATAAAACTGTTATTTCTTTAAGAGTGTTAGGTTATTTATTAAGCGAGGGAGATAATAGAGAAGATAGAAATATAGATATATTTGAAAATGCTGTTGAAATAAAGCTTCCTAAAGAAAAAATAATAATTGATGGCGTAGAGCCAAAGAAAAAGAAACAAAAAGAAATAGCAGGTGGTTATGGGGTTGAAACACCCGCCGCTACCACCAGTGGAACAATCAAAAAAACATTTATTATTGGTAATGGAGTAGACACCAAATATACTATTAATCACGGTTTAAATACCCGTGATGCTTATGTGTCAGTAAGAGAAGATTATGGTGGTTTTTTTCAAGTTATTGCCCACGTAGAATTTCCTAATTTAAATTCTATAGAAGTGGATATGGGCGATATTATTGATGAAAATAGCCATGTGGTAACAATAATAGGTTAAGTAAAAACCAAAATAATTCTTTTCCAAAAATTAAAACTATTTATTATACAGCGATTTTAATCGGTTGTTTAGGTTAAAATCGTTAGTTTATTATCCGCTCTATAGAGCAAGGAAATGCATTAAAATGGCTAATGGATTAAAGATTTTAACA